>ERZ827528.3590-NODE-3590-length-12476-cov-3.604380_pt1 | contig 12476 bp, 8 predicted proteins | sample MGYA00519768_ERZ827528 | MGnify/ENA primary metagenome ERZ827528 (study PRJEB31778, sample SAMEA3449343) | human gut metagenome | biome: human gut; feature: human-associated habitat; material: faeces | place: United Kingdom | collected 2010/2012 ...
TTGATTCTTTGTTTTCAGACTTTTCTAATGCTGATCAGCGGATTACTTGCATCTATGGATGTGAGCTTTGGTTGTATACAATTCTCAGCACGCTTGGTCTGCTGATACTGGGCGTTTCCCTTCAGTCGTTTTGGGAGGCAGTTATTATTATTTTCATTTTCTATACTTGCCAAAGTACTGGCGGAGGATTCCATGCTTCTTCTCATATACGTTGCTTCCTAACAATGGCTATTGGTCTTCTGACGGGTTTGCTAGTAATGAAAGTGCCCGCTTTCCAATGCGCATTACCGTATTTGTGTTTACTTTCTCTCGTCACGCTATTGCTGTTTCCTCTTTGCCTGCATCCCCACAAACAGTATCTGAAGGGTAATGAAAAGGCGTTGCGTAAACAATCTTATTTTGCTACTTTATGCATTGCCGTCTGTATCGTTGGCTTGAGCTTATTGGAAAATCTAAATCTTTTTTATGCAGGCTGTATCGCCACCTGCCTTGCTGCTATTTCAAGATTTTCTGCAAGAAACAAAGTATAATTTTCTTCACATTGTTGTGTGCCATATGGTAGCGGCGATAGTTTGGCAAGCAGGGCAAGTGGCTAGCCACATTGCAAAAACTGCTTGTTGGGCACATCCCAATCCCTGCAAAATGCGAAAGTGTCCTTTCGCAGCTGCGCGCAGTTCCTGCGCTTACTCTTTACGCAAAGAATCCCAGCATCCACGATCGGACGCTGGGATTCTCACATAAATTCAATCTTCCTTCTTACGGATATACACCAGTTGGAGGTTCTTGTTGTAAGGGTTCACATTTGAGCGGAACTCATAAGCCCCAAGTGAACGAACAAAATCGCTCAGTTTTGCATAGCCAAAATTCCGGGAATCAAAATCTGGATACCGACTTTGCAGGCGGCTTCCCAGTTCTCCTAGAAAGTACCAGCCTGCTTCATCCGAATGCTCTGCGACCAAATCGCTGATAGCCTTAGCAACTTCGGCCTTGTCGCGTCCCGATTTCACATCGCTGTCATCTGCCGCCGCAGCATTGGTCTGTTCTCCAAAGTCAGATGCTGGCGTTTTTTGAGCATTGCTGCTTCTGATTCGTTCAGACAACAGCACATCCAAATAGTGGAAGCGGTCGCAAGCGCTGATAAACGACGCTGGCGTTTTCTTCTCACCCATGCCAACGACCAGCATCTCTGATTCACGCAGTCTTGCAGCTAGCCGCGTAAAGTCACTATCTGAAGATACAATACAAAAACCTTGCAGCTTGCCTGCATGGAGCAAATCCATGGCATCAATAATCAGCGCTGAGTCCGTAGCATTCTTCCCTCGCGTATTCGCAAACTGCTGAATGGGCTGAATGGAATAATTCAATATCAGGTTCCGCCATGGAGCCATCGTCGGGCTTGACCAATCGCCATAAATCCGTTTATAAATCAGCGGCCCATAATTCGATGCTTCGTCCAGAATAATCTTTGCATAGCGATAAGAAATATTTTCTGCATCAATCAATACCGCCATTTTCTTATCCTGTTCTTCCAAGTCACCACGCCCTTTCCATTCAATATTGCTCTTACTGCCTCTGTATAGCCATAAACCAATTCTCCCTTCCTGCACCTAACTCCTGCCGTGCCTTGGGCGCTCGTTCAGCGAAGCGGCTCCTTTGTCTTTGTTTTATCCTGCTGTTCGTGCGCTTTCAGCACCTGCTCCACATTCCCTTTCACCACCATCATCTCCCGCCACTCCTGCTGTTTGGCCCAATAGGCCGCATACGCATCCCGCTTTTCTACCAACGTCTGCTCAAAGGCAACCTGCAATTCCCGCCCCGATGGGATCTTCGCTTGCCCTATTTTCTGAAAGGCTCTTTTCGCTTCTCGATACGCTTCCAATTCTTCCCGATGCTCTGCTGCAAACTTCTTACTATATCCAGCCTGACGGTATGCTTCAAATACTTTTCGTGTCCGCGCATAGGCCACGACCTGTTTCCGTAATGCAGAAAGCTCATTCAATCGTTTTTCGGCGGCCCGTGCCTGCTTCAGCAGTTCCCGCCGTTCAGCAGAAGCAGCATCCACTTTTGCAGAAAGCTCTTCAAAATCCTGAATTCCGTGGTCCGAAAGCCAATTCAGGGTTTGTGCCATCTGCTTCAAATTGAACTTCTTTGCCCAGTTGGCGTAACCAGCACCCTTGCCAGCTTGCAGCTTTGCCTGTACATCTACCAGCAAGCTGACCTGTGTCCCTTGTGCTGTTCTTTGCTTCCGACCGCGTTTCTCCGGTACATGCACTCGTTTTCCGGCAAGCACAGCGCGAAGCGTTTCTTCCGCATACGCTTCACCCAACGTGTTCAACCGCTTGAACCTTTTCTCTCCCGGCCTGCGAAAACTGACTTGTTTTCCACGCTTGATTTCCCATCCCTTCTGCTCCACGGCAGCAAGCAATGCTTCAAAGCTCCCCGGCTTCTGCGCCAGCACTTCATCCAGCACGTTGCGCAGCGTATCTCGCTGGGAAGGTATGGCTTTATCTCCAAGCCATTTATTATAGGAAACGCCCGTGTGTTGCGGCTTCTCAATGACTGACAGCTTATGTTCCATGCAGATTTGGTCAGACAACCGTGCCACCGCTCGCCCGGAACCAAGAAAGTTCCGAAACTTGCCCATTCCGTCCAGCGTCACCGCAGACCACTCCAAATGATTATGCACATGCTCTTTGTCTGTATGAGTGGCGACCACAAAAGCATGATTTCCTTTCAAAAACCGTTCTGCTAACTCAATCCCAATCTGATGCGCTTCCTCTGCCGTAACTTCCCCCGGCTTAAAGAATTGCCGTATCTGATAGGCAATCACTTCATTTTCCCGCCAGCGTCCTGTTATTTCAAAATACTCCTTCCGGGCCAGTGCAAATTCTGCATCCGCTGTTGCTGCATGACAGGCAAAAGCCCTTACCAGTTCGCCTTCCCGTGTCTTTTCAGGATTCTTAATATAGTCCAGCCGTGCTTTCAGCGCCTGTTCGGCGGTGCATCCTTTGTTCCGGTGCATCGCAATGATGCGTGTCGTTGCCATAGCATGTTCCTCCGCACAAAAAAATGCGTGGCCCGCAGATACAGGCCACTAAAAGGAAAAAGTTCCTTGCAATTTGAATAAAATAGAGATAAACTTGAGATAATTTGAAAAGGATGGTGATACTTATGACCCAGAATGAACTGCTGGCTTATTTCTTCGAAAACTATCTTCCGAAGGAAGAAATTACTTATCGTTTGCCGCTTGCAACCAGCATAGCAGTCTTCTGGCCGGAAGAACTGAACTACCGCAAGCAATCTGCCCAGAAGCTTCCACTGGCATCATGGGATGGCCATCCCTACTGGTATGCATTAACCTCCAAATTGGCTGCCGCAGGCGATCAGTTTGTTGCCGTTGCCAGAGATGAGGCCATCGCTTCCTTGCCACAATATGCCCATGATGAGGGTGTTATGGATGAAGCTTATTTTTCCAGCGTCATCGAAGGGGCTTACTCTACGCGCCAACGCGCTCATGAGCTGCTTGCAAGCAATGAGCCGCCTCAAAACCGGAATGAGCAGATGATTTACAACAACTACCATGCGCTGCGTTTTGTACTGGAACATTTAGATGGTCCCATCAACGAAGCGGTAATTCTGGAAATCGCCCGTATCTTGACTGCAAACACACTTGAAGAAGGCGTAACCTCCGGCTATCGTGATGCAGGCGTACAAGTTGTATCCGGAAGGCAGGAAATCGTCTATGTGGCTCCCGAAGCGCAATACGTCAGGCCCATGATGAATGCATTGCTAAACTATATTGCAGCCCCCACGGTCCATCCTGTGATCAAAGCCTGCGTAGCGCATATCTATTTCGTGACGATTCATCCGTTCTTCGATGGCAACGGTCGCACGGCACGCGCTTTGTCTTACATGATTCTGCTGAAGGCTGGTTATCACTTTATTCGTCAGTTTCCCATCTCAGGAATTCTGATGCAGGAGCGCAGCCGATATTATAAAGCCATCCGTGCAGCCCAGGACCCGGAGAATGGCTATGACTTCACCTATTTTCTGGAATACTATGCTGCCATGCTGGAAAAGAGTGTAAAAGACGTTCATGCCCATGTTGCCAAAGCAAAGCAGTTGGAGCATCTTGCACTGGAATTAGGCCAGGGAGAAGAGGGGGGCCGCCAGCTTCGGGGCATGAAGTGGTTGATACAGGAAGACATCTCCACCATTACCACCGAAGCATGGCGAAAAAAATTCAAGGTTTCCTTTGAAACAGCACGTCAGGATTTACATCACCTGCAAGACCTTGGCGCGCTTGAAATGCGCACCGTGGGTCGAAAGCACTTTTTTGATGTTGTCTCTTAATGATACACGCGTTCTACCAGCCAGTCCTCCAGCTTTTCCAGTCCACCCAGCGCCCATGCCGCCGCCAGCGGAATCCCCAATGGGCTGACCAGCCATGCCACAACAAGCATTCCCAGCCCATTCTGCCAAGACAGCGCAAAACAGGTCAGCACCGCCAGTAACCCAAGAAATGCTGAAACAATCCCCAGCACCGTAGACGAAACCGCCATGACAAACGTTAGAAACAAAATCAGCAGTTTCAAGGCCAGCACTGCCGGCCCCAACAGAATCCCCAGCAACACCTTTGCCACCATTTTCCCGCCCCGCCTTTCCCTTCGTATTTCACAACCTTGCCAGTTTCTCTAAGAGCGCCCGCTGTGTCGCAACAATTTCCTCAAACCGCCCCCGCAGCGCCGCAACCTCCCGCTGGCTCACCCAACCCGACGCATTTGCTTGATGGGCCAGCTGGTTCAGATTATTGCCCGCATATCCCAGCAGCCGTGAGATTTCCTTGACCTCCGGCAGCTTCATGGACAGCAAATAGCAGTTAATCGCTGCCCGCCGCAGATAGGCTTCCCGGTTGATGATTCCTGCCTGCTGCATTCTTTCTTCAATCAGCGCCAACTCCGCATCATTAACGCGCAGCATAATCACATGCGGTCGTGTCCGCTTTGCCATGCTGTTCACCGCTCCTGCGCCGCAGCACGGCTTTTCTTCGGCTGTGCTGGAAGTTTTGCCGGATGCAGCTTGTCCTGCAAGCGCTCTTTTTTCTGTTGAAGCGTCCGTTCCTGCACCAGTTGTCTGGTTTGCTGGATGAATCCATCCAGCACCGCGGGGTGGCTTTGCACTACATAGGCGCTTCGCCGATCTCCGGCCAATTCTTCATCCACAGGCAGTTCATACGTCTGCGCCCATTTCCGATTTTCCACTGAGAATCGTCCGTCCCACGCTTTTTGCTGTACGGTATTTGCCAATACCAGCAGTACCCGCGGCGCGCCAAAGGTCTCCAGCACCTTCTTTGCGCCGCGCACATCCAAGTGCATACCATCAAAGTTCTGCCGAATCGCCTCCTCAATCGCGTTGCGGCAAGCTACGTTTGCCACGTTAGACCGCTGATAAATCGCCATTTCACCATGCTGCCGTGCATATCTGGCGTTCTGCCGATAAACTTCTATCTGTTTCAATTCTTCCATGGTCTTTATCGCTCCATTCCCGCGCAGACGCGCTCCCGATGTGGTTGCGGGCAGGATGCCGCCAAACGTGCCTTGAGCGGCTGCTCCTGCCTGTCTTTTTCATCCTGCTGCACACCCTTCTCTATGTTCAGCTCTGCATCCAGTTCGGCCAACCGTGCGCTTTTGGTTTTCAACTCTGCTTCCTGCGCAAAAGGCTTCGCAAGCTCCTGTTTTGCAGCCTCCATTTGCTGTTTCGTATTTTCCAACTGTGCCTGGACCGCTTTAATCCTGTTCGGAATGCCGCCCAGCATATTATCCATGCGCAGGATATTCCCTCGCGCATCGGTGCCAAGCTCCACATAGTGCGACATCTCGCCTTGCAGCACCATCAGCATCCGATTTGCCATACTGTCATACGTCAGCCGCATGGCAAAGCCCCGATAGCGGCCCAGTTCCACATCTTTACTGCCAGCCAGCTTGCAGGCTGCAAGAATAGCTTCGCCAGCCGCTTCCTTGTCCGAAAACGCCTTACCCTTGATTTCCATTCCGACAAAACGCTTCTCCGGTACCGGATTTTCCATGACAGTTGCCTGATCCTTTTGCAGTCCGGTCAGCACCTGCGTATCCTGTTCCATCTGTTGCGGAAAGGATTTCAATAGCTGATCTTCCAGCCGATAATGTCGACTTTGGTAATCCGCTTTCAGCAGCCGCAGCTTGGCGACCTCAATGTCCAAGTTCATCTTCTCTTTCATTCGCTTGTCTCCGGCACACAATGCCTTGATTTCCGCATAGGACAGCGCCGCTTCATCCACATCATCGCAGGAGCGCACAGGGGATTTAGAAGTCATAATCTGTGAGATGAACCGCTGCTTGTTCTCTACCGTCTGCCACAGATAACTATCAAAAGAAGATTCTGTCACATAGCGGTAAATATACACATCCTTGTTCTGGTTCCCTTGCCTTACAATGCGTCCGGCCCGCTGCTCCAAGTCGCCCGGTCTCCATGGGCAATCCAAGTCATGAGAAGCAGCCAGCCTTGTTTGCACGTTTGTTCCGGCACCCATTTTCGCGGTGCTGCCCAACAAAACGCGCACCTGTCCCGCACGAACCTTAGCAAAAAGCTCCTTCTTCTTTATCTCGGTATCTGCGTCGTGAATAAACGCAATTTCTTTCGCAGGAATGCCGCCCGCAAGGAGCTTTGACCGAATATCATCATAGACGCTAAACCTGTCTATGTCTATGTTGTCGTCTGCTAGCTGCTGCATCATAACGTTGCTTTTTCCTTTCGGTGTGGATAAGTCGCAGAAAATTAACTGTGTCAGCCTATCCGCAGCACCTTCCTTCCAGATTCGCAGTACATTCTGCACACAGGCATTCACCTTGCTGTCAGGAAAATCCGGCAGCAGCGGATTCAACAGCCGCTGGTCAAGCCCCAACTTTCGTCCATCCGAGGTAATGCGCAGCATGTTGTCTTTTGTAGGGTCAACTGTACCGCTATGCACCAAGGCCGCCCGCTCGGACAATGCCTTCATCATTTCCTGCTGTTCTTCCGAGGGTTTCACCGCCACCGTTTCGTAATGCGCTTCCGGTGTAGGCAGGTGCAGCTGTTCCGCCGTCTTAATGTCGGCTACCTCCTTGAACATGTTCATCAGCTCTGGCAGATTAAAGAACTTAGCAAACCGTGTTCTTGCCCGATACCCGGTTCCTTCCGGGGCAAGCTCAATCGCCGTTACCGTTTCGCCGAAGGTCGAAGCCCATGCGTCGAAGTGCAGCAGGTTATGCTGGCGCAGGGTGTCATACTGCAAATAGCGCTGCATGGTATACATTTCTGTCATGGAATTCGAGACAGGCGTACCCGTTGCGAAGATAATACCGCGTCCGCCCGTCAGCTCGTCCATATAGCGGCACTTCATAAACATATCTGAAGACTTCTGCGCTTCCGTCGTGGAAATGCCCGCCACATTGCGCATTTTGGTATACAGAAACAAATTCTTGTACGCCTGTACCTCATCTACGAATAACCGATCAATGCCTAATTCTTCGAAAGTAACGACGTCATCCTTCCGTTCATTGGCTTGCAGCTTTTCCAGCTTACCTTCCAGCTGCTTCCGTGTCCGTTCCAACTGCTTAATGGAGAACCGTTCGCCATCGTTCCTTGCCAATTCTTCAATGCCCTGCGTGATTTCATCGATCTGTTCTTGCAGCAAACGTTCCTGCCGCTCCTGCGATACAGGAATTTTCTCAAACTGGCTGTGCCCAATAATCACCGCATCGTAATCTCCCGTGGCAATCCGTGCACAAAACTTCTTCCGATTGCTTTTCTCAAAGTCGCGCTTCGTTGTAACAAGAATGTTTGCCGCCGGATACAGCCGCAGGAACTCGCTGCCCCATTGTTCCGTCAGATGATTGGGCACCACAAACATAGCCTTCTGGCACAGCCCTAACCGCTTGGATTCCATGCAGGCTGCAACCATCTCGAAGGATAGCGATAGGTAATCCTTTGGTCGGGATATGCAGCCGCAGGCTGCATATCCGTTCCTCCAGATTTTCCCCCGCTCCAAACCGTGCGTGACAGTTTCCCATCACACGGCTTTCCATCGTCAGCAATTTTTATGACAATCTATACATCAAACAGATTCGCCCTTTAGAAAACGAGTTCCTGCATTTCTGCCATCACACGAAGTTTATTGAGCTTTGCCAACTGCTTTTTATCCAGGTTTAGCACTTTCATATATTTTCGGATGGTGCGCTCATTACTGGAATGAATGAGAATGTGAACCACATCGGAGACAATAATCAGGTTTTGGTAGCTGTCATTGCCCCCAAGCACCAATGGCTTTTTGTGGTGACAGTCCACTTGCTTTGCTTCCAGTTCCACACCGGAGACGGCACATTTTCCTTTCTGCGCAACATAGAGCGCAATGCGGTTGTCGTTGTACTCCACACTTTGCTTACCGCACGGATTGTTCATCAGATAATAGAGGACAGCCATATTGACACCGGCAAGATTCTTGTGAATCTCAAGTCGACCCTCTGGCGTGTACTTGTTTATCCGACTTTTCTTATCCATGGGTACTCTATGCTGAACATAGGCAATCGGGACGATGGCGTGACCATTCAGATAACGCACTTCCCGGCTTGTGCCGTATTTTTCCTTGATATACCTGTTTGTGATTTGACCTTTCTTTTGCAGTCTGTGCTTCAATCTGTTGTAAAGGCTCTTTTTGACATCGAAAGCGATTTTGTGAAAGTCAATATTCACATGGGTTGCAATGCTGTAATAGTTGTGAACGCCCATGACATAGGAGTTGTATTTTTGTATCAGACGGTATTCCATTCCTGGGTCATAGGTCTGCCGTATCTGCCCAATAATTTCCTTGCTTTTCTCCCGGATTTTCTGCAATGCTTTATCCTTGATATGCGCTTCTACTACATACCTTGGTTGTCCATCTGGCTTCTTTCCTTTTGTTCGGACTTTCAGCTTAAAGCCCAGAAATTCAGAGTAATGGCGTTTCAGATTCACAATCTTTGATTTCTCCGGGCTGATTTCCAGCCCCAGACGCTCTAATAGCCATTGTTTCGTAGCCTCGAACAGCTTGACTGCATCTGACCGCTTTTTGCAAAAGATTTTGAAATCATCTGCATAGCGGACAACATAGCACTCTTTCAGATTCGTGTAGTTGCGCAGAGTACGGATGGTACTGCTTTTGTCGGGAGTCCCATTCGCATAGATTCTGTGTACATAATTCCTTTGGGTGGGCATTTCCTCCCACTGGCTGACAATCCACCAATCCAGTTCATTCAGGACGATGTTTGACAACAGTGGGGAAATGATACCGCCCTGTGGCGTACCCTTTTCGGGAAAACCGATTCCAGCCACTTCTGCCTTTAGCATGGCAGAAATGATAGACAGCAGCTTTTTATCCCTAATTCCGAGTGTCCACATCTGCTTCAGCAGTTTTCCGTGGTTCACATTGTCAAAGAAAGACTTGATATCTATATCAATGACATAGTGGCAACCTACGTTCTGTATCATTCTCTCCGCTTGGGCAATGGCATTTTCTGCACTGTGGTTTGGTCTGAAACCATTGCTTCGCTTGAAGAATTTTGCTTCACAGATAGGTTCTAATACTTGCAGAATACATTGCTGAATGAGCCTGTCCATAATCGTGGGTATTCCGAGGGGACGGGTTTTCCCGTTATCCTTTGGTATTTCCACTCTGCGGACAGCATTAGGAATATACCAGTCCAGCTTGCGCTGAACATGGGCAACTAAGGCATTTTCGTTCCACTTGTTCAAATCGCTTATTGTCTTGTTATCCACACCCGACGTCCGACTGCCGCTGTTCTTTCGGATATTCCTATATGCTAACTTGATGTTTTCAGGGCGTTTTATCAGTTCCACAAGATTACAGAACCGCTGCCCCTTGACACTTGCAGCATACAGTTCGTCAAAAACAAGCTGCATATCGTAGTATTCAGAATTGCGGATTTTCTGTTTCTTTAAGGGTTTCTTCTTGTTTGCCAAAGTCAGGTACTTTCCTCCTTATGAGAGGATTTCGCTTTTCTTAGTCATACTCGAACCTTTGTGTCTGTATAGTTTTCAATTTATTGATTGCTGACGACTAATGGCCATCCCTCCACCGTGTTTCCACGGCTTCATCGGTACTGTGCCATCTCTCTCAACTGGATAAAGGATTGTTATACGCAATGCGCTTTCCAATCCAACACCTCATAGCCTGTAACCGGCTCCGTGTTCCAGTCTTTCCACGTTCCAATATTCCTATCTGTACATATCTGCCCTTAGGTGTCCCTCTGAGCCTGTATGCTGGGCGGTGCCTGTAACACCGCAAGGACTTTCATAGTAAAAATTCTTACTCATCCTCACATACTTCCGTAATCGGAAAGGAGCATTTCTGCTCCTGCGCCTTTTAGACCCGTACATTCGGGATTTCGTCAGTCATCCATGACATTCTGACCATAGGCAGTTTATAGACCTCCGGCGTATCATGCACACATCCCACCGCTGAGATGCTTTCCACGGCATAACCTGTTTGGGTACATTTCCGCCGACTTTAGCGAGCGTTATACCGCAATCCTTGTTACAGAGGACTGCCGCATATCGCAGTTTATAAGGTAGGCGTTTCAGGGCGTTACCCCATCATTCCACCTATCGGAATATTAGTTCTCCAAGTCTTTTCAGGGACTCCTTTCAAATTCCCAATTCTATTGTTAGCTGACTTGTGCGTAACCTTTTCAGTTACGAACGTGTCGCACTCTTGCCCGCTCCGACGACGTGCGCCAACAGGGTGTTGCCGCCGTACAGGATGCGGGCGATGGCGTTCACCTGGTGAGGGCGAAGCGTTATCTCGGGATTCATCCCCGTAAAGCGGATATGGCTTCCATCGTACTCGCGGGGGCGTATGCTGTTGAATTTGGTGTTGTAAAGAGTAGTCAGCCTGTCGCGGCGGTCAGGATCTTTCCATATCCAGTCGCGGAACGCGTCCTTTATGAGCTGCTGCTTTTGCTGCGCAAGTACGGTTTCATTTCTGTTCAGTACGCGCTTCTCACTGCTGCTTTCATCATACACAGTGTCGAATATGCGGACGTCCTTCAGATTCAGCGTTTCCTCAATTATCTTGTATGCATTGATGCGCTTTGTGCCATAGGTAACGTTTGCTGTAACGTTGCCGTAGTCGCCGGTTTTGCTTGAAATTCTCCATTGAGCGGTAAGCTGGGAATAATGCACCTTTATTTTGCTGCTTGCGTAATAGGCCGGCTTTAGCAGCTCAATTACAAAACGCTGAATATCCTCCGGCGGAATCCATGTTGCACCAAGCCGAACATCGATTTCGGAAGCGGTCAGGTCATTTGGCTGTACCTTCTCCAAGGCTTCCATGTTAGCTGCGTATTTGGGATTGTCTATCTCCTTTAACAATCGAAGCTTCCACCTGACATCGCCGGAAAGATATTCGTCCGCAGTTTCATATTGCTCGGAAGATGGGTTGAAGAATATTATGCCTGCCAAGTCCTCTGTAAGCTGTTCTTCGGTTTTGCCCGTAAGCTTTCCCATATACTGCAAATCGACCTTTGCTTTTTCGGAAAGTGATACGGCGAGTGCGTCCGCTGCTGTATCGCAGGAGGTTACGGGTTCCTGCTGCCGTATGGTGCGCTTTGAGAACATATCAGCCTTGCGCACCAATGCGCCGTTTTCATCAAGAACCTCAAGAGAGCAGAGCAGGCAATAAGAACTGTCATCAGAGAACGCAGTATTGTTGGCGCGGCTGTTCAGCAGGCCGTATTGCGAGGTAAAATCATCGTAAAGCCGGTTTAAGGTCTGCTGTTCCTGCCTGATTAAATCATCCGAATAGCCTTCCAGCTGATATTCAATCAGCTTTCGGGTACAGTCGCGGATTTTGACCATGCCTTTAATGCGGTTCTCTGCGGTAACGGACAGCTCAACCTTATGCATTACGGAGTTTTCGCGGTAATAGATATCCCCGTCTACCACGGCGAAGCTGAAATTGCGTACATTCGGGTCGGCAGGGATACTTTCGCCGATGCATTCTTCGGCTTCCTCAAGCTGCTCCGGTTCGGTGATTTTCGCATGGATATTGGTTATCGCGTCGGATAGCTGCTCCGGCAATTCCGCGCCCGCAATGGGCTTTACCGTAGCGGCTTGCTTGCCGTACTGCGTACTTTCTTCGCTGAGTTCGCCCAACACCATATCGGGGTTATCCACAAAGTATTGATTAATGGTATATCCGCTGTCGGTTTTGCCAAGATGCACCCAATCGGGTTCGACCTCCATGGGACGGTCACGCTTTTGCAGGAACAGAATGTCCGCAACCACGCCGGTGTTGGCATTGCGCTGGAACGCATTGTTCGGCAGACGAATCGCACCGACCAGATCAGCGCGGTTGGCAAGGTACTCACGGACAGAGGAATCCTTCTTATCCATCGTACCGCTGG
>ERZ827528.3610-NODE-3610-length-12410-cov-11.994901_pt1 | contig 12410 bp, 9 predicted proteins | sample MGYA00519768_ERZ827528 | MGnify/ENA primary metagenome ERZ827528 (study PRJEB31778, sample SAMEA3449343) | human gut metagenome | biome: human gut; feature: human-associated habitat; material: faeces | place: United Kingdom | collected 2010/2012 ...
GTTGCATTTTCTGGCTCAAAAAGGAGAAAAATTCAGATTTGAGATATTCGTAAATTAGTGATTACCAATAACGGGATTTCCCCTCATGCCGCAGTGGCATGGGTAGGAGAATCGAACGACTAATTCAAAGCTTAAATGAAAAAGCCGTGATTTCCTCATTTTCAAATTTCAAAGTGAAAAGAATTGGTTCAAACTTTTTATAATACCTACATATGATTAACGTCTCAACTCTTTTTCATTTCTTTTGGGTATTTTTCCACATTTCAGTTCCCCGTACCTTTGCAACTGAAAAATTTATTAATCATTATCTATCAATATTAAGTATGAAAATTTTAAACTTTTGGACAGTTGCTCTTATGGCACTATCATTTTCAACAACATTTGTTTCTTGCGGTGACGACAACGATATAAATCTTGCAAAGGAAATTGCCGGCACTTATAATGGATATTCAGTCGGTGAATGCGATATGTTCTCAGACTATTTGTTGGGCGATCAATCCAGCGCAACAATAACCGGTAACGAAGACGGTAGCATTAATTTGGTATATAAATCCGGTTCAGGTGATTTCCGCCTGAATAATTTAAAACTTTCCTCGAAATCTTTCAGTGGTTCAGGTGAAGTGGTGATGTCCATGGGCAGTGGCACAGGTAGTAGTTATAACTACACACTGGAAGGTAGTGTAAATGAATCCAAAGTGTTAACCTTGAAGACTAATGTAGATATTCCGACACCCATGGGAGAAATGGAAATCGTGTTCATGCAAGGAGAAACACCGATAACTTATAATATAGCTGCTACCTATCAGTATAACAGTTCATTGTCTATCAGTGTTGGAGATACATCCTACGGCACAACTGATGAATGTAAAGCTGTTATCAAACGTGTATCGGACACAACGGTAGACATTACTTTAAGCGGTTTCGCTAACTTGTCAGGTGCCGGTGGTCATATGAGTTTAGGTAATTTCACTATCAGTGGAGTCAATGTAACAGCCGGAGCAAACGGAACCTATTCACTCAGCCTGGGAGAATATGAATCTACCGACAGCAATGGAAAAGCTATCACAGGAGAAAGCCTGAGCGGTACAATCGCAGCAGACGGTACTGCTACTATTAACACTGACTTCAAGCCAGGTAGTATGCCGATAGCTATTTCCACAGTATTTACAGGAAGTGATACAGCAAGTGCAGAATAAACAATCTAAATGAAAGAAATGAAAAGAAGCAATAACACTATTTTTAAATATACAATGATACTGGGAGCGGCTATGTCGCTCTCAGCTTGTAATGGATTATTTGAGAATATTTATGACGCCCCCACAGAAACTGAAATGGAAATCAAAGAAAATAGTTTCTCACAAATCAAAACTGTTGAGTACACAGAGTGGGCATATATTGATTTTTCCGGTCGTAAAGTTACCACAGTCAAAATCGGGAAAGAATATGAAAGCGAAATACCCGATAATTGGGATATCGCCATTCATCGCTATGATATAAAAACGAATGAAGGGGCAGCTTACCAAACGAGCTACACAAGTTTTGATGCCCTGAAAGCAAACGGAAAATTGCCTGATGACAAAGACTTTGTTAAAGATGAATGGACAACGGACAAAATTGCTATTGATATGTCCGGCATGATGGAAGGAAACATTGTCTATACCGACTCTTATTATAACAGTGTCCTATCCACCTGGCTGAATGTAGATACTTCGACTATGCCACCTATCTACACAATGTCCAATCAGGTCTACCTGATACGACTGAAAGACAACACCTATGCAGCCATTCGTTTTACCAACTATACCAATGCCAAAGGTATAAAGGGATACATCGACTTCGACTTCCTATATCCATTTGATTTCGAAGAAAATAACTAAGAAAACAATAACAAAGAATGAAACCTACATTTATAATATTATTATTTTCCTTTATAGCAACTTGCTCCACATTTGCACAACAATCCAGTAATTATGTCAGCGGACGTGTAACTGATACAAACGGGGAACCCCTTCCCGGCGCCACAATCTCTATAAAAGGAAAAGGAACTGGAGCCGTCACCACATCCGACGGAACATATACATTGCAACTACCCGGAACTGGCGTGTATATCATTACCGCCTCTTACGTAGGTTATCAAACAGCAGAAAAGAAATTCACAACGGACGAAAACAAAAAACTAAGTTTCCGTCTATCCGAAGATCAATTTGACTTAGGAACGGTAGTAGTTACCGGTACCCGTACTCCCAAACTGCTGAAAGATGCACCTATCATTACACGGGTGATTACCTCGGAAGATATTAAAAAGGTAAATGCCAATAATGTAGCCGACTTGTTAAAGACTGAACTTCCCGGCATTGAATTCACTTTTGCTATGGACCAGCAAACCTCTATCAATATGCAAGGCTTCGGCGGAAACTCTGTATTATTTCTTGTAGACGGGGAACGTTTGGCCGGTGAAACGCTAAATAACGTAGACTACGACCGTCTGAACCTTGATAATGTAGAACGCATCGAGATTGTGAAAGGTGCAGCATCCACCCTTTACGGTTCAAGCGCTATCGGAGGGGTTATCAACATCATTACACGCGAATCGGATGACCCATGGAATTTAAATCTTAATTCACGCTTCTCCGAGCACAATGACCATCGATATGGTGGTACTGTGGGATTCAATGCAGGTAAATTCAACAGCCTGACCAATGTACAATATAATAATGTAGATACGTATGGCGTAGATAATCTGGGAGATTTCTCAACTGTATTCGGAAGCCGAGTATGGAACTTCAAGGAACGGCTGATCTATCACCCATTGGAAACACTTAAACTGACCGCAAGAGCTGGGTATTATTTCCGTGAACGTAATAAACCGGGAGACACTCAAGACAGATACCGGGATTTCAACGGTGGGCTAAAAGCAAATTATACATTCAACACATTAAGTAATCTTGAAGTCGGTTACACTTTCGACCAATATGACAAAAGTGATTACCAGGTACTCTATAAAAATGATGTACGTGATTATAGCAATGTGCAGCATAATGTACACGCTCTTTATAATTACACTTTCAATGAAAAACATACGTTGACTGTCGGAGCCGATTACCTTCGCGATTATCTGATGTCTTACCAATTCACTGATAACGCTAACTATATCATGCATACAGCAGATGCTTTCGGACAATTCGACTGGAATCCGACTGAAAGACTAAATGTAATCGCCGGATTACGGTTCGATTATTTCTCCGATTCCAATGTTCGTCATTTATCCCCGCATTTGGGAATGATGTATAAGATTGGTAACTGTTCATTGAGAGGTTCTTATTCACAAGGATTCCGCTCACCGACTTTAAAAGAAATGTATATGGTGTTCAATATGGCAAACATGATGATGATTTATGGAAATCCTGATCTTAAATCAGAAACAAGCCACAACTTCTCCCTGTCTGCCGAGTACACAAAAAACCGTTACAATTTTTCTGTAACAGGATATTATAATCTGGTACACAACCGTATTAACACAGTTTACAGCGATGATCCCAAAGGACAAATATATACCAATACCGACAAAGTGGACATTGCAGGAGTGGACGCTAACATCTCTGCCAAATACCCCTGTGGATTAGGATTTCGTATGTCATACACTTACATCCATGAATTTATGCGTGACGGGCAGAAAAAATTCACAGATACGCGCCCGCATACGGCAACTGTAAGAGTAGACTGGGGCGAAAACCTAGATAAAGTAGATTTCAATTATTCACTCAACGGACGCATCTTGTCAGAAGTAAAAACAAACGTATACAACGATAGCTTCAACAACCCTGCTGCCGGAAGCACTGCTGTTACGTACCCGGGATATATGATTTGGGATTTAACCTTCTCGGTGGGAGTATTCAAAGGTGTGAATATGAATCTGGCTATTAATAACTTGTTTAACTATGTACCGGATTATTATTATTTCAATTCACCCACTACGACAGGAGCTAATCTGACACTAGGTCTTTCGTTGGATATAGATCGGTTCTTCAAAAAATAAACAACAATAAAACTACATACAAAGCTAAAAATAAGAGAAATGAAAAAGAAAAGTAAAATCATCTTAGGTGTGTGCATCGTTGCAGCCGTCCTGATAGGCATATCTATCTGGAATGCCTGGTTCAGCGCCACAAAGATTGCTTTCGTCAACTTCCAGACCATACAGCAGGGAAGCATATCGAAAGCAAATGACAATTCATTCATCAAACTCAGCGAAGTATCGCTTGCCAACCTCGACCGCCTGTCAAATTATGATATGGTATTTGTTAACGGCATGGGACTGCGTATCGTTGAAGAACAGCGTCAGCAAATACAGCAGGCAGCAGACAAAGGTGTCCCTGTGTACACATCAATGGCCACCAATCCTACCAACAATATCTGTAACCTCGATAGTGTACAACAGAATCTGATACGCCGCTATCTGAGCAATGGCGGAAAAACAAACTACAGGAATATGTTGAACTACATCCGTAAAGCCATTGATGGAAAAACATATTCCACAACTGAAATGGAAGACCCGGTAGAAAGGCCGAGCGATATGTTGTATCATGCCGGAATCAGTAATCCGGACGATGAGCTGGAATTTCTCACAGTTACCGACTATGAGAAATTTATGAAAGACAACAACCTCTACAAAGAAGGAGCTCGAAGAATTATAATTACCGGACAAATGGCAGATGCTACCGACCTCATCAAAGCTCTCGAAAAAGAAGGCTACAACGTTTATCCGGTTCAGTCAATGACAAGATTCATGTCGTTTATTGATGAAGTGCAGCCTGACGCTGTTATTAATATGGCTCACGGACGCATGGGGGATAGAATGGTAGATTATCTGAAAACTAAGAATATTCTGCTTTTTGCCCCACTCACGATCAACAGCCTTGTGGATGAATGGGAAAACGATCCGTTGGGTATGTCCGGTGGTTTTATGTCACAAAGCATTGTGACACCGGAAATAGATGGTGCTATCCGCCCCTTTGCCCTTTTTGCACAATATGAAGACAAAGAAGGATTACGCCACTCATACGCCATTCCCGAACGACTGAAAACATTCGTTTCCACTATCAACAACTATCTGAATCTGAAAACAAAGCCTAATAAAGACAAAAAGGTTGCTATCTACTATTACAAAGGACCGGGACAAAATGCCTTGACGGCTGCCGGAATGGAAGTAGTACCTTCGCTCTACAATCTCTTGCTTCGCATGAAACAGGAAGGTTATAATGTGTCAGGACTTCCTGCCAATGCACAAGAACTTGCAAAAATGATACAAGCACAAGGTGCAGTATTCAACTCGTATGCAGAGGGAGCTTTTGACGAGTTCATGAAAAACGGAAATCCGGAATTAATTACAAAAGAACAATATGAAAGCTGGGTGAAAGAATCGCTTCGTCCTGAAAAATATGCAGAAGTCGTTGCTGCCGACGGAGAGTTTCCCGGAAACTATATGGTCACTTCGGACGGATGTTTGGGCGTAGCCCGGTTACAGTTCGGTAATATCGTGTTAATGCCACAGAATGCAGCAGGAAGTGGAGACAATTCTTTTCAGGTAGTTCATGGAACGAATGCTGCTCCTCCGCATACTTATATCGCTTCTTATTTATGGATGCAGCACGGTTTCAAAGCTGATGCACTCATTCATTTCGGAACACATGGCAGTTTGGAATTCACTCCTAAAAAACAAGTTGCCCTATGCAGCAATGACTGGCCGGACCGTCTGGTCGGAGCTGTTCCTCACTTTTATCTCTATTCTATCGGAAATGTAGGTGAAGGAATGATGGCAAAACGCCGTTCGTATGCGACACTGCAATCTTACCTTACTCCTCCTTTCCTCGAAAGTAGCGTGCGCGGTATCTATCGTGAGCTTATGGAGAAAATCAAGATTTACAATAACTCCGCAAAAGAGAATAAAGAGCAGGAATCGCTGGCCATCAAAGCATTGACAGTAAAAATGGGAATCCACCGGGATTTAGGTCTGGACAGCATCACCAACAAGCCTTATACAGAGGATGAAATCGCCCGTATAGAAAACTTCGCCGAAGAATTGGCTACAGAAAAAATCACCGGGCAACTTTATACTATGGGTGTTCCGTATGAACCGGAACGGATTACTTCTTCTGTTTACGCAATGGCAACAGAACCTATCGCATACAGCCTTTTGGCTCTTGACAAGCAACGTGGAAAAGCTACGAACGCTATCAACAAACACCGGAGTCTTTTTACACAGCAATATCTAAATCCTGCCCGCCAGTTAGTAGAAAAGCTGATAACCAATCCTGCACAGGCAACAGACGAACTGATCTGCCGTACTGCCGGAATTACTCCTCAGGAACTGGCTAAAGCACGCCAAATAGAAGCTGACCGGAATGCTCCGAAAGGAATGATGGCGATGATGATGGCTGCCGCAGCCAAACAAGATAAAGATGATAAGAACAAGACAATGGGAGGACATCCTGCACAGCAAAGTGAAAAGTCCCTTCATGGGAAAATTCCCGAAAGCATGAAAGAAGCCATGAAGAAAATGGGCACTAACATGGATCCGGGAAAAGCTCCTAAAGAGTATAGCAAAGAAGATATAGAGTTTTCTTTGGCAGTCACAGAAGTGGAACGCACTATTAAGAATATAGGAAACTATAAAAATGCACTTTTGACAAGTCCTGAAGAAGAACTGGCTAGTCTGATGAATGCATTGAAAGGAGGCTACACCACCCCTACCCCGGGAGGTGACCCCATAGCTAATCCGAATACATTGCCTACCGGACGCAATATGTACGCTATCAACGCTGAAGCGACTCCTACTGAATCGGCATGGGAAAAAGGGATTGCTTTAGCCAAACAAACGATTGATACGTACAAACAACGTCATAACGATTCTATACCACGGAAAGTAAGCTATACACTCTGGTCCTCCGAGTTCATCGAAACCGGGGGAGCAACGATTGCTCAAGTCCTTTATATGCTTGGTGTAGAACCTGTTCGTGATGCTTTCGGCCATGTCAGCGATTTAAAATTGATTCCTTCGGCAGAACTGGGTCGTCCGCGTATTGATGTGGTAGTTCAGACCTCCGGACAACTTCGTGACCTTGCCGCCTCCCGTCTTTTCCTGATTAACCGTGCGGTAGAAATGGCTGCCGGTGCCAAAGATGATAAATACGAGAACCAAGTAGCGACAAGTGTAATTGAGGCTGAACGGGTATTGACAGAAAAAGGATTGAGCCCGAAAGACGCCCGGGAGATTTCAACTTTCCGCATATTCGGAGGAATAAACGGCATGTACGGTACCGGTATTCAGGAAATGGTGGAATCCGGTGACCGTTGGGAAAATGAATCGGAACTTGCTACTACCTATCTCAATAATATGGGAGCTTATTACGGTAGTGAAAAGAACTGGGAAGTTTTCCAAAAATTTGCTTTTGAAGCAGCATTGACACGTACAGATGTAGTAGTACAGCCACGTCAAAGCAATACTTGGGGTGCCTTAAGCCTTGACCATGTATATGAGTTTATGGGAGGCATGAATCTTGCCGTTCGCAATGTGACCGGTAAAGATCCGGACGCTTACCTCAGCGACTATCGCAATCGTAATAACATGAAAATGCAGGAACTTAAAGAAGCTGTCGGTGTAGAAAGTCGTACGACTATTCTCAATCCGGTCTATATTAAAGAGAAAATGAAAGGAGGAGCTTCTTCCGCAAGTGAATTTGCAGAAGTTATCACCAACACTTACGGTTGGAATGTGATGAAACCTGCCGCCATTGATAAAGAACTTTGGGATAATATCTATAATGTATATGTAAAAGACGAGCTTAACCTGGGAGTAAAGAAATACTTTGAACAACAGAATCCTGCCGCTCTCGAGGAAATGACGGCTGTCATGCTCGAAAGTGCCCGCAAAGGATTATGGAAAGCCAGCGAAGAACAAGTAGCAGAATTGAGTAAGTTACATACGGAGATAGTCAACAATTATCGTCCGTCCTGTTCGGGCTTCGTCTGCGACAATGCAAAACTACGCGATTATATTGCTTCTAAAGCAGATACGCCAACAGCCGCACAATACAAAGAGAATATCTCCAAAATCCGTGAAGCAAAAGCAAGCGGAAATGACAAAGGAGTAGTGATGAAAAAAGAAGAAATGAACCAGACTACTGAAGAACAAACAAATACATTAAGCAATGTAGCTGTCGGTATTGCTGTTATCATTGTCCTACTTGCTTTAATCCTCTTTGTACGCAAACGCCGTAAAAGCAGCCAAATGTAATTGTAACTCATAATTTGTAATTAGCAAAAATGAATACAGTTGTCCTTGTACTTATGCTTCTGACAGCATTTAATTTTCTGCTGAAGCAAACATTTTGGAAAGTAATAGCGGTGTGTGTTATCGCCGCTATCTGCGCTGCGTTTGCCGGATTAATGTGGCCGTATGCTATTGAACAGTCTAAAACCCAGATAGCAAATTGGCTTAGTAATCAACCTTTGATGTTGGATACAGCTGTATTGCTTAGTGTGGAGGTCTGCGTGCAAATGGCTTACGCCATGCTGGCTGTCCACGTGGCGAACGATTATCCGGTCAAACCTCGTATGATTGTGATGTACCGCTTTCTCCGCTGGTTTCCTGGATTATTGATTTTCCCGGTTCTATTCAGCGGGTTAATATACCTGATATTCGCCTTTCCGGGCATTTCCTTTCAGACAATAGCCTGGAGTTATGCCGGTTTTATCCTGATAGCAATTCCTTCCGGCAGATATTTATTGCTCTATTTGTTACCGGAGAAGGAATTACGCCTCGAATTGTTCTTCCTCACTAATGCACTGGTAGCTATCCTAGGAATTGTAGCCACCGTCAACGGAAGAACTTCGGCGACAGGTGTCAGCGAAATAGACTGGCAAGCACTGGCAGGCGTTTTGGTTATCACTCTGGCCGGTGGAATCATCGGTCTTGTCTGGTGGAACTTTCGGAACAGAAACAAACAGAAAAGCATGAAGCAATAAAAAGAATCAATTACCTATTAAATAATCAACAACAATGAACTTTATATCAGATATTTTATATTGGATTTCAACAGGATTACTTGTTCCTGTCATCGTATTATTAATCATTCTCTTCTGCCGGGCACTGTTACTTGCAGGCAGTTTCTACGGACAGTATATGTCCATTCGCAAAACAGAAGCTTTGCTCCGCAATGAACTGGGGAAACTAACTTCTGAAACAGTAGGAGAACTAAATTCCAAGTTACCGGAAAAGTCGCGTTCACTCGTTATTATGTATATGCGTCAGGTACTGGATGCCCGTGACACTCCCGCACAAGTACAACGTTTATTGGCTAACTTTGAGATTGCAGCCGACAAAGACCTTGCAATCTCAAAAACGTTGACCAAACTAGGTCCTATCTTAGGATTAATGGGTACTTTGATTCCAATGGGCCCTGCCCTGGCCGGACTGGCAAGCGGAGATATTGCTTCCATGGCTTATAATATGCAGATTGCCTTTGCCACGACCGTGGTCGGATTGGTAGCAGGTGCCGTCGGGTTTCTCACACAGCAGGTTAAGCAACGTTGGTATCTGCAAGATATGACCAATCTCGAATTTATCGCTGAACTTCTGAACGAAAACCGTACTACTAAAACTACTGAGAAATGAAACATAACCTATTACGAAAAGAAGAAGACTCCGACCCCATCAGCGTAGTATCCAACTTGTTTGACGTTGCTATGGTATTTGCAGTAGCTTTAATGGTTGCCCTTGTCAGCCGCTACAACATGACTGAGGTATTCTCGCAAGAAGACTTCACCATGGTGAAAAATCCAGGTAAGGAAAATATGGAAATCATCACCAAAGAAGGAGAAAAAATCAATCGGTATACTCCTTCGGAGGACCAGGATAAAAAAGAAGGGAAACGTGGCAAGAAAGTCGGTATCGCCTATGAATTGGATAACGGGGAAATAATTTACGTACCCGAATAATTGTTACTCTAACACTACTACACGGATAATGCCTACAAATATTATCCGTGTAACTCTCTAAAGAACTCACACGACATGGCACTCTTATCAAAAGACAACAAGAAAGAAAGGCCTTAAAAATTGACCTACATCAAATCTTTTAAAAAGAATGCCTCCCCTTGATTCATCATTTACTTTTTTAATTACCTTTGCAACAATCTTTGCTCCCTTAAACAAAAGTCTATGTACTATGTTATAACTGATAACAATTACAAGAATTCAGATACAAATAAAAAGGGAAAAAGATATGTTTACAGAAATAACAGAGGATACAATATCTGCAACAGATAGCTGTCAAATGGAAACAACAGGAACAACACTAAAGGTCTCTCCTGCCACACAGCCAACCAATCAGGTTACGTCAGAAACTTACACTGTCATTCCTCCACGACGTACCTTCAATGAACAAAAGCCATTCGTTTTTTCTATTATCGGTTTTGCCGTATTCTATATTATAGCTCTTATTGTCGGGCGTGTCATCAAAATGCGATTGCCTCATCATTCTTAATGAAAAGTAACAAAAAACAAGCCACCGAAATGAATCACTCATTCCGATGGCCTATCCCCTTTAAACACCTTTAAACAAAATGAAAATATGCCTCATTACTAACTAAACTAACTAACCCTTTGAGGCATATTTTGAAGAGGCTGTCTCACCAGCCTCTTTTTTATTATAGACAGCTTTCGCTCTCTAATCTTATTTACGAGCTTCAGCAATATAGCCGAGAGCTTCTTCGCATTTAGCTGTTACATAAGCCCAGTCTTCTGCTGCCACTTTATCTTTCGGGAACAATTTAGACCCCATGCCTACACAGAATACACCAGCCTTAATCCATGCTGTCAGGTTTTCTTTTGTAGGTTCTACCCCACCTGTCACCATTAACTTAGACCATGGCATCGGAGCCATTAAACCTTTCACGAAGTTTGTTCCGTAAACATCACCCGGGAATACTTTGCAAAGGTCGCAACCTACTTCCTGAGCGAAACCAACTTCTGATACAGAACCACAACCCGGAGTATAAGCCACTGAACGACGGTTACATACCTTAGCAATTTCAGGATTGAACAATGGACCTACTACGAAGTTAGCACCCAGTTGCAAATACATAGCGGCAGTAGCCGGATCAACGATAGAACCGATACCGATTGCCATTTCAGGACATTCTTTTGCTGCGAATTTTACGATTTCAGCAAATACTTCCTGTGCAAAGTCACCACGATTGGTAAACTCAAAAGCACGAACACCACCGTCATAACAAGCCTTTACCACTTTTTTTGCAATTTCTGCATCTTTGTGATAAAATACAGGAACCATTCCTGTAGAACCGATTTTATTCAATACGGCTATTTTATCGAATTTTGCCATTTTAATCTCCTATTTTAAATGAATTGTTTTTAAACTTTCAACTTATCTCTTTATCTCTGTACACGGCCGCTTGCATCACCACCAGCCAATGCTTCCACTTCCTCTACGGAAACAAGGTTAAAATCACCATTAATAGTGTGTTTCAAGGCAGACGCAGCCACTGCAAATTCAAGAGCTTCGCCCTGATTAGGTTTAGTCATCAAACCGTGGATGATACCACCGGAGAATGAGTCACCACCACCTACACGGTCGATAATCGGATCAATATCATAACGTTTTGAAGTATAGAATTCTTCGCCGTTGTAAATCATAGCTTTCCAACCGTTGTGAGTTGCGGAGAAAGATTCGCGCAATGTAGAAACAACATATTTGAATCCGAATTCTTTCATCATCTGTTGAAAGATACCTTTGTAGCCTTCAGCATCTGTGTGACCGGCCTCAACGTCTGCATCCGGTTTGAAGCCCAGGCAAAGTTCTGCATCTTCTTCGTTACCGATACATACATCAACAAACTGCATCAACGGTTTCATAATAGACTGTGCTTTTTCCTTTGTCCACAGTTTCTTACGGAAATTCAAGTCAACAGAAACAGTTACACCATGACGTTTTGCAGCTTCACAAGCCAAACGAGTCAGTTCGGCAGCCTTGTCAGAGATAGCCGGAGTGATGCCAGACCAATGGAACCAGTCAGCGCCTTCCATGATAGCGTCAAAGTCGAAGTCAACAGCGTCGGCTTCAGCAATAGCAGAATGAGCGCGGTCATAGATAACCTTGCTAGGACGCATAGAAGCACCTGTTTCAAGATAGTAGATACCTACACGATCGCCGCCACGAGCAATAAAGTCTGTCTTCACACCATACTTACGCAATGCGTTAACAGCAGACTGTCCAATTTCGTGTTTCGGCAATTTAGTTACGAAATAGGCGTCATGTCCGTAGTTGGCACAGCTTACAGCAACGTTCGCTTCTCCACCACCATATACTACATCAAAAGAATCAGATTGAACAA
>ERZ827528.3620-NODE-3620-length-12384-cov-3.792522_pt1 | contig 12384 bp, 8 predicted proteins | sample MGYA00519768_ERZ827528 | MGnify/ENA primary metagenome ERZ827528 (study PRJEB31778, sample SAMEA3449343) | human gut metagenome | biome: human gut; feature: human-associated habitat; material: faeces | place: United Kingdom | collected 2010/2012 ...
CGTGGAGAAATAAGTCAAGCAACCGGATGGGCAGCCTTTGGCTGCCCATCTTTCCATTTTTAAGAAAAGGCTAAAAATGAAAAATAGGCTTGTAATCCCGGCGGCATCATGATATAATGTTCCCTAGTGTATCTTCGACTACTATCCCTCAGGAGGAACAACATGAGCGGACGCTATGAAAGAAAAAAGCCACAGAACCAAAGTACGGGCGGCTGGAAGAAGACCGTTCTGATCGTGGTTCTGGTTATTGTAGTTTTAATTGCTGCGCTGGTAGTTGCGGGTGTGGTGTATTACAACTCCATGCTCAATAAAATGAATCAGGTGCAGGTGCCGACCATCAGCCGAACCGAACCGACGACGGAGCCGGTGGAGACGACGGCTGCCACGGAAGCGACAGCCGCCACGGTGGAGACGACGGCTGCTACCGAGCCGCATGTTGCTTCCAGCGCGGACTATATCAATATTCTTCTGGTTGGTCAGGCTGCCCGTGAGGGAGAGGCTGAGCGGTTTGCCGATACCATGATCCTGTGTACGGTGAATACATACGAAAAAACCGTGACGCTGACCTCACTGCTCCGGGATACGCTGGTTCAGTATCCCAACTATACGGATACCAACGGAAAGAAGCACAGCGGCGGCAAGATCAAGCTTACCAGCATCTACCACAACGGCTACATCTGCACCAACAGCACGGCGGATGCCATGGGCCTGATGAATCAGACGCTGTATTCCAACTTCGGCATTGAAGTTGACTACGATGTGGAGATCGATTTTGACGCATTTATCAAGGCAATCAATCTGCTGGGCGGTATCAATGTTGAGCTGACTGCGGCGGAAGCCAACTACCTCAACGACTTCCATGACCGCTATTACTACGAGGTGAAGGAAGGCAAAAACTGGCTGGACGGCTCTACCGCCCTTGCTTACGTCCGTATGCGGAAGGCGGAGGGCGACGGCGAGAGCGACATCAAGCGTACCGCCCGTCAGCGGCAGTTCATGGAGGCATTGCTGGCCAAAGTCAAGAAGATGAGCCTTTCCGACGTGCAGAATCTGGCCAATGAGGTTCTGCCGCTGGTGTCCGTGAGCATGACCAATTCCCAGATCACGGATCTGCTTATGAAGATGCTGCCCATGCTGTCCGGTCTGGAAATCAAATCCAGCGGCACATGCCCGGTGCGTGCCAGAGGCTACTCGTGGGGAGATATGGTGGACATCTACGGAGACGGTCAAATCCACAGTGTCATGCTGTACGATAAGGACAAGAACGTGGCCTACATGCGGGCAATCACCGAGGGCGAGGGCGAGATTCCCGAGACGGTGCCGATTCAGGACTAAGTTGTAATGGAAGAATTGCGGGAAAGCGGTGCTTTCCCGCAATTTCTTTCTGCGGGGCATTTGTTACATAAATTTCATGTTTGTCATAATTGCAAACCGCCGGGGAATATGCTATACTGTACCATAGTTTACACCCGGAGGCGTTTATGACTGAGTTGACTGAATTCCAGCGGAAACTCTCCGCTTTACTGCCCGATGTGGAGCTTCGGTTTGAAGAAGCTCTGGCAAAGCATACCTCCTTTCGCATCGGCGGAGACGCCGAGGTAATGGCGTTTCCCAAAACCAAAATCGAACTGGCGGATATCCTGAAAGCCTGCGCCAAGCTGAACTGCAAATGCGCCATTCTGGGCGCGGGAACCAACGTGCTGGCGCCGGATGGAGGGGTCCGGGGGCTGGTGGTCTGCCTGAAGGACTGCCTTGGCGGCATGGAACGGCTGGACGAGACCCACATCCGGGTGATGGCGGGCGTGACCATGGCGCGGGCGGCGGTGAACGCTGCGAACATGGGTCTCACCGGCATGGAATTCGCCCACGGCATACCGGGAACCGTCGGCGGCGGCGTGTATATGAACGCCGGGGCCTATGGCGGCGAGATTTGCCAGATCTGCGAAAGTGTTGAGGTCATGGATTTGGACGGCAATCTTTCCCGTCTGTCCAACGCCGAGATGGCCTTCTCCTATCGTCACAGTGCGCTGGAAAACCGGACGGGAATCGTGGTCAGCGCGGTTTTTGCCCTGAAAAAAGGAAATTCCGAAGAAATCTGGGCAAAAATGAAGGAGCTGATTGCCCGCCGCACTGCTTCTCAGCCGTTGGACGTTCCTTCGGCCGGTTCTGCATTCAAACGCCCGACGGGCGGTTATGCGGCGGCGCTGATCGAAGAAGCGGGACTGAAGGGCTATCAGGTAGGCGGCGCGGCGATCTCCGCGAAGCACGCCGGGTTTGCCGTCAATCTGGGCGGCGCGACGGCGGCGGATGTGAAGGCTCTGCTGTCCCAGGTGTCCGAGCAGGTCTATCAGAAAAGCGGCATCCGGTTGGAGCCGGAGGTTCGTATCTGGTAACGTATAGATAACATTCGGAAAGGTGGTCTCCCCATGGCAAGCTCTTTTTCCTCTGCCGCCAAGGCGGAGGTCTGCCGGATTTTGCCCCAGAAACATTGCTGCGCTCTGGCGGAGTGCTTCGGCGTTCTGCTGTTTGCCAACAATTTTTCCGCTGACGGTATTAAAATCATCACCGAAAGCCGGGATTTTGCTTATATTCTGCCGAAGTTGTTCAAAAAAGCTTTTGATCTGTCCTTCGACAGCTACCCCAGCCTTGCGTCACCGGGAAAGCTGGTGTTCCAGATATGGGACGGCGATAAAATCGGGACGATCATGGAAGCCTTCGGCTTCGACGCCCAGGATACCCTGGCGCTCCATGTGAACCTGCCGGTGGTGGAGGAGGACTGCTGCAAGGCGTCGTTCCTCCGGGGGGCGTTCCTCGCCGGGGGAAGCGTCACCGACCCGGGGAAGGGCTATCATATGGAACTGGCGACGACTCACCAGAGCGTTGCCCGGGAGACGGATTCGCTGATGCGGGAGGTCATGGGCTTTTCCCCAAAGATGGCCAGCCGAAGCGGGGGACAGGTGCTGTATCTGAAGCACAGCGAGCTGATCTCCGATTTTCTCACGTTCCTCGGCGCGCCGGTTGCGGCCATGGGCATTATGGAAGCCCGGCTGGAAAAGGAACTGAACAACAAAGTCAACCGCCGCTGCAACTGCGACGACGCCAACACCTCTAAGGTGGTGGAGGCCGCGCAGGAACAGCTTGCGGCAATTCGCATGATAAGAGAGACGGGCGCGATGGATAAATTGCCCGAAAAGCTCAGACGGGCGGCGATTGCGAGGGAGGAAAATCCCTCCGCGTCATTGTCCGAGCTGGCGGGGATGATGGAGCCGCCCATTACGAAGCCCGCCATGGGCAGCCGGATGCGGCGGCTGCTGGAGCTGGCGGAAGAGGTGAAGGCATGAGCTTTGTACATTTGCATGTCCATACAGAGTACAGCTTACTTGACGGCGCGTGCCGCATTGACGGCATCATGGATCGGGTCAAGGAGCTGGGGCAGACCGCCATTGCCATCACCGACCATGGCGTGATGTACGGCTGTATTGACTTTTATAAAGCCGCCAAAGCTGCCGGGATCAAACCCATCATCGGCTGCGAGGTCTACGTCGCCCGACGGGGCATGGCCGACCGGGTCCACGGGATCGACAATGACCCCTATCATCTGGTACTGCTGTGTGAAAACCGAACGGGGTACGAGAACCTCTGCTATCTGGTGTCGGAAGCCTTTATCCACGGCTTTTACGGCAAGCCCAGAATCGACCTTCAGCTGCTCCAGCAGCACCACGAGGGGCTGATCGCCCTGTCCGCGTGTCTTGCCGGTGCCATTCCGCAGTACCTGATGGAAGAAGACTACGATTCCGCAAAGGAATACGCAAAAAAGATGTCCGGCATTTTCGGGGAGGGGAACTTCTTCTTGGAAATGCAGGATCACGGCATTCCGGAGCAGCGTCCGGTAAATCAGGGTATCCAGCGCCTTGCCCGGGAGCTGGGACTGCCGTTGGTGGTGACCAACGACGCCCACTACCTGCGCAAAGAGGACGCAGAAATGCAGGACGTCCTGCTGTGCATCCAGACAGGCAAGACCGTGGACGACACCAACCGGATGAAATTCCAGACGCAGGAGTTCTACCTCAAGAGCGAAGACGAGATGAAAGGGCTGTTCGCCGGCTGCGAGGAAGCCTTTGAAAACACCGTCCGCATTGCCGAGCGGTGCAATCTGGAATTTACCTTCCACGAATATCATCTGCCCTCTTACCCGGTGCCGGAGGGGTATACGGACGAGGAATATTTCCGTAAGCTGTGCGCTGAGGGCTTTGCCGAGCGGTATCCCGATGCGCCGGAAGCATACCGGGAGCGGCTGGAATATGAGATCGGCGTCATCAGTCGGATGGGTTATGTAAACTACTATCTCATCGTCTGGGACTTTATCCACTACGCCAAGGTCAACGGCATTCCCGTGGGGCCGGGACGCGGTTCCGGTGCGGCTTCCATTGTGGCATACTGTATGCACATCACGGAAGTCGACCCCATGAAGTATAACCTCATTTTCGAGCGGTTTCTCAACCCGGAACGGGTGAGTATGCCGGATTTCGATACGGATTTCAGCCCGGAGCGTCGGGGCGAGGTCATGGAATACGTCATGGAGAAATACGGCGCGGATCACGTCGCCCAGATCGTCACCTTCGGCACCATGGCCGCCCGGGGCGCCATCCGGGACGTTGGCCGGGCGCTGAACTTCTCCTACGCGGAGACGGACGTGGTGGCCAAGCTGGTGCCCACCATGCCGCTCCACCTGACGCTGGCGGAGGCTATGAAGATTTCCCCCAAGCTCAAGGAGATGTACGACGGCGACCAGCGGGTAAAAACGCTGATCGACACGGCTATGCGTCTGGAGGGAATGCCCCGGAACACGTCCACCCACGCCGCCGGCGTGGTCATCACGGCGCAGCCGGTCAATACCTACGTCCCCCTGTCCCGGAACGACGATACCGTGGTCACCCAGTACACCATGACCACCATCGAAGAGTTGGGACTTCTGAAAATGGACTTTCTGGGTCTGCGGAACCTGTCGGTGATTCAGGACGCGGAAGCGCTGGCGCGGCAGGAAAATCCCAATTTCCAGATTGCAAAAGTGCCGGACAACGACCCGGAGACCTTTGCTATGCTGGCCGAGGGCAAGACGCAAGGCGTTTTCCAGATGGAATCCACCGGCATGACCGGGGTGTGCGTCAGCATGAAGCCCACCTCCATCGAAGACCTGACGGCTATTGTGGCGCTGTACCGCCCTGGCCCTATGGAATCCATTCCCAAGTTCGTTGAAAATAAGTTCAACCCCGGGAAAGTGACTTACAAAACGCCCCTTCTGGAGCCAATTCTGAAGGTGACCTACGGCTGCATCGTCTACCAGGAGCAGGTCATTGAGATTTTTAGGACTCTTGGCGGCTACTCCATGGGTCAGGCGGACAATATCCGCCGGGCAATTTCCAAGAAAAAGCAGAAGATCATTGACGCCGAGCGGAAGACCTTCGTTTACGGCGACCGGGAGCAGAAGATTGACGGCTGTATCGCCCGGGGCGTACCCGAGGCGGTGGCGCAGTCGATTTACGACGAAATTGTGGATTTCGCCAACTACGCCTTCAACAAGGCCCACGCGGTGTGCTATGCCGTGGTCGCTTACCAGACGGCCTACCTCAAGTGCCACTATCCAAGGCAGTACATGGCGGCGCTGATGACCTCCGTTCTGGACTCCGCGACCAAAATCTCCGGTTATATCGCCGAGTGCCGGGAGCTGGGAATCCCGGTTCTGCCGCCGGACATCAACCATTCCGAGGATTACTTCACCGTCGAGGGCGACGCCATCCGCTTCGGCCTCGGCGCGGTGAAAAACGTTGGTCGGGGCCTCATCCGCTCCATGGCGGCCAAACGGGCGGAGGGCGGCGCTTTCCGCTCTCTGGAAGATTTTCTGGAACGGATGGGGGAGGGCGAGCTGAACAAGCGCGCCGTGGAAAACTTCATCAAGTGTGGCGCGATGGACTGTTTCGGCTATCACCGCAGCGAACTTCTGGCAGTGTACGACCAGATGATGGACAGCGTGTCCGCCTCCCGGAAGAAGAATCTGGAAGGGCAGATGGGTCTGTTCGCCATGCTGGACGAGGACGACGAGGCGGGCAAAGTGCCGATTCCCAAGCTCAAGGAGCTTGACAAGGGGGAGCTTCTCTCCATGGAGAAGGAGACCACCGGCATCTACATTTCCGGCCATCCCATGGACGATTACCGGCCGTACCTGCGCAACACCCACGTTGTCCACATCGGCAGCCTTATGGAAGAGGACAACGGCTTCCAGGATGATCAGATCGTCAGCGTGGCGGGCATCGTCCAGACCGTGAAAATGAAGACCACCCGGAACAATTCCATGATGGCGTATGTCACGGTGGAAGACGATACGGCGTCCATAGAGATGCTGGCATTTTCCAATGTGCTGGATCAGTACGGCGGCTACCTCCGGGAAAACAGCGCCGTGGTCATCACCGGGCGGCTGTCTCTTCGGGACGATAAAGAGCCGCAGATCGTCATCAACCGTGCCCGCCCCATTTCGGACTACGCCGACGGCAGCGCGCCGCCGGAGCAGCCGCAGAATGTGAATAAGAGCGGCACATTGTACCTTCGGCTTCCCGGGGAGGAAGGGATGCTGTATCCCAAGATCCGGTGCATTCTGAACATGTTCCCCGGCGAAAGCAAGGCTGTGCTGTTCTTTGCGGACACCGGCCGGCGCAGGGGCACGCAGTGCTGCATCCGGGAAAGTATGCTTTCTGAGCTGAAAAATGTGCTCGGAGAAGCAAATGTTGTGCTGAAATAGCTTTTCTTTTAGAACATATTGTGGTATAATAATCAATCAAGAGGAGTTGATGCCGTGAAAAAGCGAATATGGCTGCTTCTGCTGATCATCCTCGCGTCGCTTTTGCTGGCCGGCTGCGCCTTGCAGACGGTGGATGAAATGTATGCGCTGCCAAAGCGCTCGAAGGAGTATGACAGCCTGCAATCCGCCATCGATTCCGCCATGTACGGCCTGAGTTACTCCGCACCGGTCTCCGGAGAAAACCAGCAGACGGTGCAGATGGCAGATCTGGACGGCGACGGCGTGGAGGAATATATCGTCTTTGCGCAGGGAAACTCTGCCAACCCTTTGCAGGTGCTGATTTTCCGGCAGGAGGAGGACGGCACGTGCCGCCTGATGGAGGTCATCCAGAGCAATGGCTCCGCCTTTGAGCAGGTGGAATACGTGCAGATGGACAACGCCCCCGGCTACGAGCTGGTGGTCGGGCGGCAGCTCAGCGATCAGGTGCTGCGCAGTGTGTCGGTGTACTCCTTTTCCAGCGGCAGCGCCGAGCAGCTGATGATGGTGGGCTACTCCAAATTTATTACCTGCGACTTGAATGACGACGGATGCAGCGAGCTGATGGTCATTCTTCCCGGTGAATCGGAAACCGGAACAGGCTCTGCGGTGCTGTACCGGATGCAGGACGGCAATATTGAACGCTCGGTGGAGGTCAACGTGTCGGAGGATGCGACCCACATCCGGCGGATCACGGTGGGACGGCTGCTGGGCGGAACGCCCGCGGTGTTCGTCGCCAGCGCGGTGAATAACAGCGCCATCGTAACCGACGTATTTGCCTGGAGAAACGACCGCTTTTCCAATATTTCCTATTCCCGGGATTCGGACACCAGCGTCCAGACCTTGCGGAACTATTACGTCTACGCCGAGGACATCGACGGCGACGGCGTGATGGAGCTTCCCAGCCTGATCACCATGAAGCGTGTCTTCCCGGAACAGGAGGGCAAGCAGAAGTTCCTCATCCGCTGGTTCGCAATGGACTTGGAGGGCAGGGAAATGGACAAGTTCTTTACCTTCCACAATTACTTAGGCGGCTGGTACATGCAGCTGGCGAGCAGCTGGGCGCCGCGGGTATCGGTGGATCAGGACGGCGGCCGGTATACGTTCTATGTATGGGATGAGGACTACCGGCAGGCGCTGGACGTGTTTTCCATATACGCGCTCACCGGCGGAAGCCGGGAGGAAGACGCCACGGTGGACGGCCGGTTTGCCTTCTATCGGGCAGAGGGCGTGGTCTACGCCGCGAAGCTGGAGGCGAACGCGGCGGAATTCGGCATTACAGAGAATCAACTTATCAACAACTTCCATCTGATTCAGCAGGATTGGAAAACGGGAGAGACTTGAGGGGTGTCATATGAAAAAAGTATTGATTATGGAAGATGAACTGAATATCCGAAGCTTTGTGGTCATTAACCTGAAGCGGGCAGGGTACGACGCCATCGAGGCGGGGAACGGTCAGGAGGCGCTGGACGCCATCGCCCAGACCCCGGACATTGGCGTTGCCATTCTGGATATTATGGTGCCGGGGGACATGGACGGCTTTGAGGTCTGCCGCCGTATCCGCGCCTCCAACAAGCAGATGGGCATTATCATGCTCACTGCCCGCACGCAGGAGATGGACAAGGTCACCGGCCTGATGACCGGCGCGGACGACTATGTCACCAAGCCCTTTTCTCCCGCCGAGCTGACCGCCCGCATTGACGCGCTGTACCGCCGTATCGGCGGCGACAGCTCTGCCAGCTCCGAGCTGCTGACGCAGGGACCCTTCGTGATGAACACCCGCAACCACACGCTGGAGAAGAACGGGAACCGCATCCGCCTGACGCAGGTGGAGTATGCGATCCTGAAGCTGTTCATGCAGAATCCGGGCAGAGCGCTTTCCCGTGAGGACATTCTCTCTGCCGTCTGGGGACGGGATTACGAGGGCGAGCTGAAGATCGTGGACGTGAACATCCGCCGTCTCCGCCTGAAAATCGAGGACGATACTTCCAATCCCACCTATATCACCACGGTCTGGGGTCTGGGCTACAAGTGGGGCGCCTAACCCGGAATGAACATGAAGTCCATGAAAAAGACGGGCGGCCTGCGAAAACGCTGGCTGCTGAACACCGTCGGCGTTGTCTTCGCCCTGGGGCTGGTGTGCGTGATGGCGGTAACGGCGTCCTACGCCACCTACTACTACTCCAACATGCAGTCTGACATGGAAAACCGGGCGAAAACCACTACGGATTTTTTTGCCGACTATATCAATCAGGACTACGGCGACTACTACCAGTCCTGTATCACCTATGCCAAGACCTTTGAGGACAAGGGCAAAATTGAGCTGCAATTTATCAACAATCAGGGCAGTCTCGTGGCGTCCTCCTATGGCCCCTGGGCGGGGCCGTCTCCCAGCACGTCGGATATCTGGGACGCCATCAGCATCCGGGACAAAAGCTCCTACATCGGCCGCGACCCGGACACCGGAGAACGCATCATGGCGGTTTCCTGCCCCATGATCTATTCCAACGGCGAGGTCATCGGCGTACTGCGCTACGTGACCTCCACCCGGCTGGTGAACAGGCAGATCATTCTGGTGTGCTTGGTTTGCTGCTTTGTGCTGACGGTGGTGCTGGCGGTAGTGCTGCTCAGCAGCGGCTACTGCATCCGCTCCATCTTAAATCCTGTGGCGGAGATTACGGAAAAAGCCCAGAGAATCGCCTCCGGCAGCTACGGCGTCCAGATTCAGACACCCTTCAAGGATGAGATCGGAGATCTGGCGGACACCATCAATGAAATGTCCACAAAAATCGCCCAGAACGAAAAAATGCAGGCGGAGTTCGTCTCCCAGCTGTCCCATGAGCTGCGCACCCCTCTGACCGTTATCAACGGATGGAGCGAGACGCTGCTGGCCGGAGACGACCTGAACGACGACACCCGGCAGGGCATGAAGATCATTTCCAGCGAGGCCAAGCGCCTGACGGAAATGGTCATGGATCTGCTGGATTTCACCCGGATGCAGGACGGCCGCATGACGCTGGCCGTGGAAATGACGGATATCCGGGGTGAATTCGAGGACACGGTGTATATGTACGGCGGCCGTCTGGCACAGGACGGCATTCAGCTGGTCTATCTGGACAACGACGAGGACATTCCGGAAATTCCCTGCGACCCCCAGCGGATGCGGCAGGTATTTTTGAACCTGCTGGACAACGCCGCCAAGCATGGCGGCTCGGGCAAGCGTATTGAGGCCTCCATGTCCTATGACGGCAAAGATGTGATCGTCTATATCCGGGACTTTGGCCCCGGCATTCCGGAGGACGAGCTGCCGCTGGTGAAGAAAAAATTCTACAAGGGCAGCTCCAGCGTCCGGGGCACGGGCATTGGCCTTGCGGTGTGCGACGAGATCGTGGAAATGCACGGCGGCACGCTGACGCTGGAAAACGCCGAGGGCGGCGGCACGCTGGTGACCATCCGTCTTCCGGCGGAACATTAAGGAGAAACCATGGCAAACAAAGAAACCGAGAACTGTGAAAAATTCAAGACCATGATCGGCGGTCAGGCACTGATCGAGGGCATCATGATGCGCGGCCCGGAGAAGGACGCTATCGTCATCCGGGGCAAGGACGGCTTGACCGTGGAGGTTTCGCCGCGGAAGCTGAACCCGCCCGACTCCTGGAAAAACTGGCCGTTTATCCGGGGCGTTTTCAACTTTTTTGACGCGCAGATCGTGGGCGTGAAGGCGCTGCTGCGGTCTGCTGATCTGGCTCCCGACGAAATGCAGGAGGAGCCGTCCAAATTTGATAAGTGGCTGGAAAAGAAGCTGGGAAGCGAAGCTTTCCAGAAGGCCATCGTCGGCATTGCCGTGGCCATGGGACTGCTGCTTTCCATCGGCCTGTTTTTCCTGCTGCCCATGGTCATCGGCGGATTTTTTGACAAAATCATTACCAGTACGCTGCTCCTGAATCTGGTGGAGGGCGTCATCCGCATGGTGATCTTCATGGCCTATATGATTCTGGTGTCCCGGATGCCGGATATGAAGCGGGTGTTTTCCTACCACGGCGCGGAGCACAAGACCATCCGCTGCTACGAGGCGAAACTGCCCTTGACGGTGGAAAATGTGCGTAAGATGACCCGGCTGCACCCCCGGTGCGGCACCAGCTTCCTTCTGGTGGTCATGGTGATCTCCATTCTTGTGTTTTCCATCGCGTCGTCAGCGCTGCTGGCGATCTTCCCCGGATTGGAAACCATCCGCGGCACCTTTGGTTATCGGATGCTGATGATCGTCTTCAAGCTGCTGCTCCTGCCGGTGGTGGTGGGCATCACCTACGAGATCAACCGCTGGTGCGGAAGAAACGACAACGCTTTTACCCGGGCGCTTTCTGCGCCGGGCATGTGGATGCAGCATTTTACCACCAACGAGCCGGACGACTCCATGATTGAGGTGGGCATTGCGGCGGTACAGGCCGTGCTGCCGGAGAAGGAGGGTTCTGATCGTTGGTGAAGCAATACGGCCAGCTGTATCTGGACACCCGCCATGCGCTGCTGGAAACCGAGGACGCCCAGACGGCGGGGATGATGGCGCGGCAGCTGCTGTGCCATTTTTCCGGGAAAAGTCCGGAAGCCATTCTGGCAGACCGTGACCTGTATGCGTCGGAGCAAGTCTGCCGGGACATGAGCCGCGCCGTCCGGCGGCTGCTGGACGGGGAGCCGCTGGCCTATGTGCTGGGGGAGTGGGAGTTTTACGGCCTGCCCCTTCGGGTGACGCCGGATGTGCTGATTCCCCGGGACGATACCTGTGCCGTGGCCGAGCTTGCCATCCGCAAGGCGCTTTTTCTGGAGCAGGACCCCCGGATTCTGGATTTGTGCTGCGGTTCCGGCTGTATCGGCCTTGCCATTGCCAGCCGGGTCAAGGACGCGAAGGTGACGCTGGCAGATTTGAGCATGGAAGCCCTGGCTATCGCCAAGGAAAACACCGGCCTGAATCGTCTCGGCGGGCGGGTGCGGTGCGTTCAGGCGGATGCCACGAAGAGAGCCCCGGCATTTCTCGGGAAATATGATATGATCGTCTCCAACCCGCCCTACGTTACCGGGGCGGAAATGCAGGCGCTTCCCCACAGCGTCAAGGATTTTGAACCGGCAATGGCGCTTTACGGCGGGGAGGATGGTCTGGACTTCTACCGCGCCATCGTGGAGAACTACACGCCCGCGCTGAAGAAGGGCGGATTTGTCTGCTTCGAGTTCGGCATGGGTCAGGGAGACGATGTGTGCCGGATTCTGGAAGAAAATGGGTATACCATTCTGGAACGAACCAGAGATTATAATGACAGAGAACGTGCCGTGCTTGCCCAGTACGGCAGGAAGGAAGATTGATTATGGCTACAAAGAAAACGGTTTATGAAGCCCCCGCCCCCGCGTCGGACAAGAAAAAGGCATTGCAGACGGCCCTTGCCCAGATCGACAAGAACTTCGGTAAGGGCACGGTCATGCGTCTGGGCGACCGCCCGGAGATGAACGTGGAGGCCATCCCCACCGGCTCTCTGGCGCTGGATGCGGCGCTGGGAATCGGCGGCGTG
>ERZ827528.3621-NODE-3621-length-12383-cov-2.696869_pt1 | contig 12383 bp, 9 predicted proteins | sample MGYA00519768_ERZ827528 | MGnify/ENA primary metagenome ERZ827528 (study PRJEB31778, sample SAMEA3449343) | human gut metagenome | biome: human gut; feature: human-associated habitat; material: faeces | place: United Kingdom | collected 2010/2012 ...
CGGCGAAGAAGAATGGAACAACAAGAGCCGTTGCCAGTATGGAAAAAGCGTGTGAACGGAATGAAAAGCTAATCTTTGCCATTGGGAATGCTCCGACAGCACTGATCCATCTGTATGAACTGATCAAAGACGGAAGAATCCGTCCGGAGCTCGTGATCGGTGTACCGGTCGGCTTTGTAAATGTGGTACAGTCCAAAGAACTGATCCTGACTCTGGAAGATACCCCGTATATTGTAGCGAGGGGGAGAAAAGGCGGAAGTAATATTGCGGCATGTATCTGTAACGCACTGATCTATATGCTGTAGGGAGGAAGAATTTATGACATTACAGCAGTTAAGGTATATTACCATGGTTGCGGAGAAGGGGACGATAAGTGAGGCAGCAAAAGAGTTGTTCATTTCCCAGCCGAGTCTTACCAATGCGATCCGGGAACTGGAGCAGGAGATGCAGGTGACGATTTTTCACCGGACGAATAAAGGTGTGACGATCACCGCAGAGGGAGATGAATTTCTCGCCTATGCAAGACAGATCCTGGATCAGGTCGGCCTCATGCAGGAGAGGTATCTGAATGTAAATGAACGGAACCCGAGATTTTCCGTATCCTGCCAGCATTATTCTTTTGCGGTCAATGCATTTGTAGATGTGATCCGTAAATTTGATGCGAGAAAATATGATTTTACACTGCGGGAGACACAGACTTATGAGATCATCGAAGATGTGGCGAAGCTGAAAAGTGAGATAGGTATTCTGTATACTTCTTCACAGAATGAGACGATCATCATGAAACTGATCCGTCAGAATGATCTGAAATTCGAAGAGTTATTCGTAGCAAAGCCACATGTATTTATCAGTTCAAAGCATCCGTTGGCAGATAAGGAAGCACTGACACTGGAAGATCTGGAGGAGTATCCGTATTTGTCATTTGAGCAGGGGGATTATAATTCCTTTTATTTTTCCGAAGAGATATTAAGCACACTGGACCGGAATAAGAACATCAAAGTCAGAGACCGGGCAACGCTTTTCAATCTGGCGGTCGGCCTGGACGGGTATACGGTAAGCTCCGGCGTGATCAGTAAAGAACTGAACGGTGAGAATATCATCGGGAAGCCGCTTCTGGTGGATGAATATATGCGGATTGGAACGATCGTGCGGAAAGATGTGGCACTGAGCCGGTATGGAAAGGTGTATATGGAAGCGTTGAAAAAATACACAGGCGGGATGTAAGAATAATTCAGAATAATAATGAAAAGCAGTGGAAAAAGGTTTCGTTTGTAAAAGAAGTTGCAGAAGAAGTCTGGGAGGCTTAATATCAAATTGAATATATAAAAAAGATATGAAAGATATATCAAATATACGTTTCACATTTTTGATATTCTCTCGTATAATAATCTGCTGAGGGGGATTGGTTTGAAAACGTAAAAACGTGTGAAAGCAATTTCCCGTTTTTTCTAAGGAGATGAAAACATGGGAGTAATGAAAAGTTTATTTTCCGGGAAACAGATGTCGGAGGCATTCATCTGTAGTGCATTTCTGGCTTTATCGGGAGGATTTCAGGATGCATATACCTATAATACGCGTAATGAAGTATTCTCGAATGCACAGACAGGTAACGTGGTGCTGATGAGCCAGAATTTCATGACGGGAAAATGGGAGGCGGGACTGAAGTATTTATTTCCGCTTTTTGCATTTGCTTTGGGTGTTCTGATCGCAGAACAGATCCAGCATAAGTATAAATATGCAAAACGTCTGCACTGGAGACAGGGAATTCTGGGAGCAGAGATTATAATCCTGTTCATTGTAGGATTTATTCCACAACGCGGAAATATGATCGCGACTGTTCTGGTATCCTTTGCCTGTGCGATGCAGGTGCAGAGTTTCCGGAAGGTGAATGGATTCTCATATGCGAGTACGATGTGTATCGGTAATTTGAGAAGCGGAACGGCAGCACTGTCTTTTTATCTGAGAGAAAGAAGACCAGAGCAGCTGCGCCAGGCAATGTATTATTTGGGAATCATAGTTCTGTTTGCGATAGGAGCCGGAATCGGCGGCAATCTTTCTGCCAATTACGGAATCCATATGATATGGGTATCGTGCGGACTTTTGATTGTCAGCTTCCTGCTGATGTTCCTGGATATAGAAGCACGGAGAAGCAGAGCATAATAGAAGAAAAAATAAGAGACATTGATCCGCTGTCAGATGCGGATCAATGTCTCGATTAGTTTCTGTGCTGCAATACTTTGTGGCCTGGAAGCATTTTGTACAAGACAGATGTGTCTTGCAGGAAGAGATTCTTTCAGATGAATCTGAAGAATTTCCCCGCGTTTCAGCGGTTCTTCTGCAAGTTTCTCCGGATAGAAGCCGATACCGAGATTGTGCTGGATCAGGGCCAGACACTGATCGGTAGATGTAACTTCCAGATCCGGACGGAACGGAAAGCCGTGGGAAGAAAAGTACTGAATATGAAGATCTCTGGTGCTGGTATTATTCTCCAGCGAGACAAAAGGATATTCCGCAAGTTCTTCCAGCGAGCAGATGTGAGAAGCCAGTTCTTTGTATTTCGGACCGGCGATCAGAATTTCCCGGAAAGAACCAAGGGAAATCTTCTGGAACTGCTTCTGGACCGAAAGAGGTGTTGTTACAACTGCGAAATCCACCAGCCCGCTTTCCAGGGAAGCGATTGCCTGCGGAGTGGAATGGTTGGAAATCTTAAGCCTTACATGTGGATAATGATTGTGAAATGCTTCTAATTTTGGCAGCAGCATAATACGTAGTGCATTTTCGCTGACTCCGATGGAGATGAGTCCGCTGGTAAGGCTCTGGTCACGCTTCAACTCGGTTTCTCCGAGCTCCAGTTGTTCAAAGGCAATTGCAACGTGGTTAAAAAGCTTCTGTCCTTCCGGAGTCAGTGAGACCCCACGGTTCGAACGGACGAAAAGATGGCAGCCAAGTTCTGTCTCAAGATTATTCATACACCGGGTAATATTCGGCTGGTTATTGTGTAATACCTCTGCCGCTTTTGTAAAACTGTGCTGTTGTGCGACATGGTAGAAAATGCGGTAATAATCGTATGTACTCATAATATCCTCCAAAATAATATATAAAATTGATATATAAAAATAATTTGCTATCTTTTATCCAGATGATGCCAGATAAGTATAATATATCCCATGTGAAAAGACAATGTTAAGAAATAAAAAATATATTACATTGTAGAAAAAAACGTAGTATACTGATTTATATTTTTTTATGAACAGATGTGTTTGTAACGAAAATAATGGATACACCTGAGAGGAGAGACTTAATTATGGTAAAAATGAATGTAAAATTTGAAACACCGGAACAGCTTGTAGAATTTTCAAGAATGTGTCAGAAAGTAGAGGCTGATACTCTGATTGAAGATACTGTACATAAACTTATCATTGATGGAAAATCAGTTATGGGAATGATGACAGTTACATTGAATCAGAGGCTGATCTTTGTAGTAGATGGTTCTGATGAGAAAGAGGTACTTTCTACATTTGAAAAATATCGTACGGAAGATATGGTACAGAAGCAGAATCTGGGTTAATAATTGCATTTTACAGATACTTGTGGTATCGTAGTCAAGGTGAAAAGAATAGAATGAAAACTGCAGGTGCCGGTTGGATAAGATTGATCAGAGCCGGTGAAAAGGGAAACAGGTGCAAGTCCTGTACGAACTCGTCACTGTGAGCAGGGAATATCAGAAAAGAAAAAAGTCACTGGATAACGGGAAGACAAGCTTCTGATGTATGGATCTGTGAGTCAGGAGACCTGCCTGTAGCGTACATGGAAGTAAATCCGGACCACGAGTAATTGGTTGTACAAAAATGGAGGAAAATTATAATAAATTCACAAGGCCATTTTATACCCTTTTACGGATGATTTCGTGGAAGGGTATTTTTGGTGACAGAAAAGTAGTAGGGAGAGAGTATAAGATGAAACATAATTCCAAGCAATTTTTGGCCTTATTTATGGCTGTGTCTATGGCAGTTGCACCGGTATCGGGAGTGTATGCGGAAGATCAGAATGCAGCTGTAGAAGATACATTGAGTGAGAATAAACAGGATAGTGATGAAGTTGGACAGACAGAGCCGGAAGCCACTGTCGGACAGACAGAGTTGGAAGCCGCTGCCGGACAGACAGAAAGCAGTGTGACGACAGATACAAGTCAGGAAGTCACAAAAGAAGCCGGGAAAAATCAGGTAGCTGTTGAAAAGGTACAGAATACGCAGGAAGACGGAACCGCCCCACAGACGGAACCAATCGGCGAAGACGAAATATTTGAGAACATTACTGATATCAGCGGTATGGCAGGTGCTTTGAAAGACGGAGAATATGGTGTTGATGCGGATCATTTTTCGGCAAAACTGACTTCGGGTGGTTCAAGCAAGGTGAAGATTGAGTGTCAAAAAGTAATCGTAAAGAATGGAAAAGCAACAGCCTGGATAAATTTTAGCAGTTCTAAGTATGATAAAGTATGGGTGAAAGTGAATGGAACCCAGAACATATATCATGCAAAACCGAGAGAAGGCGAGGCCGGAGTTACATTTGAGATTCCTGTTAATTTAAATAGTTCAATGACTTTTATGGCACATACCAGTTCCATGAGTGGAAAAAATATTGCATATACGATCAATATTGCAATCCCGGAAGATACAGTCCCGTCGACACCATCCACACCGGATCAGACCGTTATTACGGAATTAAGTTTCAAAGAGGGATCTGAACTCAGCATGAAAGAGGGAGAAGTTCAGGAACTGACACCTCAGTTCACACCGGCATTATCAGCATCTGAGACAGCACCGGATATGACATGGACTTCTTCTGATCCAGAGGTTGTAACCGTTGCAAAATCCGGAACACAGGCTGAGCTGACCGCAGTGAAAGCAGGAACTGCTGAGGTGACTGTGTCTATTAAGAATGCGGAAGGAACAGAGCTTAAAGCCACATGCAAGGTAACGGTAACAGCATCGGAAACAGAAAATAAAACCCTGACAGATGGAAATTATCAGGTAGATGTGGATACTGGAAATAAGATGTTCAAAGTTACGAATTGTATCCTGACATCTGAAAAAGGTAAGATGTATGCTGTAATCACATTAAGCGGAACCGGATATGATTATCTTTATATGGGATCAGCAGCCGATGCGGCAGAAGCTGCAGCAAAAGACTACATTTCATATGTGGCTGATGAGGCAGGAAAATATACATACAAAGTTCCGGTAGAAAGTCTGGATAAAGGAATTGCAGTTGCGGCACATTCCATTAAAAAAGATAAATGGTATGACCGTACACTTATATTTTCATCTGCCTCTGCAAAACGTATCATAGCAGACGGAACCTATCAGGTGAATGCTGAAGCCGGCGGAAAGATGTTCCGTGTTACGGATTGTGTTATGACTGTAAAGAATGGACAGATGACGGCAGCAGTAACATTGAGCGGACGGGGATATAACAGGATCTATCTGGGAGATGTAAATGACGCGCCGAACGATGAAAGTAACTGGATACTTCCAGATTCGCTTCTTGCAGAGCAGTATACATTTCAGATTCCGGTAGAGAAACTGGATGAGGTAATGACGATTGCCGTTCATACAACGAAGAGTAATAAATGGGATACCAGAACACTGACATTCCATTCAGAAGGCATGACTAAGATTGCGGACAGCAATCATGGAAATGCTTCGAATGGCAATAACGGAAGCAATGGATCGCTGACATCGGGCGGAAATAATAACAACCCGGGAAATACTTCCAATGGAAATAACTCAGGAAGTACAGGAAGCAATAACGGAAATACAGGAAATAATACAACAAACAATGGAAAACCGGACAAAGAATCAAAATACGAATCAGATCTGAACAAATCAACAGCCAGAGTTAACAGTGCTACAGGCTTAAAAGATGGTGTATACACACCGGACAGCTTCTCATGGTCAGGTGGAACCGGAAAGGTAAGAATCAGCTGTAGTAAGGTAACAGTTACCGGTGGCCAGGCATATGCAACGATCACATTCAGCAGTACGCATTACCAGTACGTGAAAGCCAATGGAAATGTATATTATCCAAGTTCCAAAACAGGAAGCTCTACTTCCTTTGTAATTCCGGTGGAACTGAATAAGAATAATACGATTGTAGGTATGACAACAGCCATGTCTGCAGCACATGAGATTAAGTATACGATTTTTGTATACATTGCGGAAGCAGCAAAAGCAAATGCATCAACAAGAGCTAATGGAAAAGAAATTACCGTGATTGGTGTAAATGGCAGTGACAGCAGTAAGACGGCAGCTGCAAGTAAGAAACTGGATGAAGTAGCACCTGAGATCATCGGCCTGGAATATCAGTCAGAGACAAAAGCCGAGCATGCGAAATATTTCAAAATCTATCATTATGATCAGGGGATCACACTTCTGGAAATTGATATGAGCAAAAAGACGGGAAGAAAAGCAGCCGGTAAGAAATGGAAACAGTCTTCGGATACAAGCGGACTGAATCCTGCAGAGCAGGAGCAGGCAGCACTGTATCTGAACAAAGTTGTAAAATATCTGATCGTTCCGGAAAATGCAGAGATTCCTGCAGGACTTGATAAGGAAGTTATCGTGGTGAGACAGCCGGCAGATCATATCTATGCAGGAACCAATAAGATCATTTCCAAGATAGCCAAACTGGGACAGAATGATAAAGTGACGGCAGTTGGTGTAAAGAAAAAGAAGTGTAAGAATGAGACTATCAAAGAAAAGATGGAAAAGAAAGAAATCATTTACACAGGTAAATCCGGCAAATTAAATTATAAGAAACTGGTAAAAAATAAATGTGATCTGGCACTCCTTTCTTCCGGTATCCTGCCGAAAAAAGGAAGTAGTAAGAAAGTTGCCAGAAAGAAAATGAAAGCTTATCAGAAGATGACCGAGAAGATGACGCTTCTTGAGATGCCGGTGATCGTTGACCGTTCAAAAGATGAAAAGGGAAAAGATGCAAAGAAAGAATGGGAAAAAGTCTATCAGGTAATCCTCGGATGTGAAGATCAGAGTGCAGAATAAGGATTATATAAGATGACCAGAATGCGGATCGCATAAAATGATCGGAATGCAGACAAAATATCATGTAATCAGAAAAAAAGTGGAGAAAAGAATGAAAAAGAGAACATATCGCTTGTTGTGTGTACTTGCAAGTACAGTGCTTCTGGTAACAGGAGCACTGACTGGATGCAGTAGTTCAGGAAAATCGGGTGTGTCTAAAGGAGACGGAACACAGCAGACAGAAGAAAACGGGGCAGAAGAAAAGAAAGCTCCGAAGATAGACGGACTGAAGTATCAGAAGACGATGCAGTTAAAATATGCCACAGGTTTTGATGTTTACTATTATAAAGGTGGATATAAATTACTGGATGTGCATGATGACAGACAGTATCTGATCGTTCCGGAAGGAAAGAAGAAACCGGCAGATCTGGATAAAGATATTGTGGTATTAAAACAGCCGCTGGATCACATTTATCTTGCGGCAACATCGGCAATGGCACTGTTCGATTCGATGGATGGCCTGGACAGTATCCGGATGTCAGGCGCACAGGCTTCAGACTGGTATATTGATAATGCGAAAAAAGCTATGGAGGAAGGCCGGATATTGTTCGCCGGAAAATACAGTGAGCCGGATTATGAGATGCTGGTAGATGAGGATTGTGATCTTGCAATTGAATCAACGATGATCCTGCATACGCCAAAAGTACAGGAAATGATCGAAGATCTGGATATTCCGGTATTTATCGACCGGTCCAGCTATGAAAGTCATCCGCTTGGCAGAACAGAATGGATAAAGGCTTATGCGGCAATGTTGAATAAAGAGGATGTGGCAGATACATTTTTCGGGAAACAGACGAAGGTGATCGAAAACCTGAAAGATTTTAAGAATACGGGAAAGACGGTTGCTTATTTCTTTGTTAATGCAGATGGAACAGTGGTCGTAAGAAGCAGTAAAGATTATATTCCGAAGATGATTGGTATTGCCGGAGGAAAATACATTTTTTCAGATCTTAAGAATACAGAAAGCAAGAGTGCTTCGGTAGAATTATCAATGGAAGAATTCTATTCAAAGGCGGAAGAAGCAGACTATCTGATCTACAATGCAACAATTGACAGTCCGATAAACAGTATTGCAGAGTTGACGGCAAAGAATGAACTGTTTAAGGATTTTAAAGCTGTGAAGAACGGTAATGTATGGTGCACCGGCAAATCACTGTATCAGGCAACGGATATAGTCGGTAATCTGATCACGGATATTCATCTGATGCTGACAGATGGAGATGAGAAGGATATGACATTCTTGTACAGGGTAAAATAATACAGTATAATAAGAATCAGGTGGGCAAAAGGAAATGTTCACCTGATTTTTCATCAAAGGAGAAATATAACGTGGCAGACACTTATAATCAGAAAACGGATCGGCAGGATACGGCCGGATCTGTTTATCAAAAGGAAATTTTTAAACGGCGTTCCAGATATATTCTGGTATTTTCTGTATTGACGGCAGCATTTTTGATTGTTACGGTTTTGAATATCAATACAGGAAATGTACATATCTCCTTGCCAGAGATACTGAAAATACTGGCAAGACGAGGAGAGGGCGGAACGGAAGCAAATATTATATGGAAGATACGTCTGCCACGGGTTCTGATGGCAGCAATCCTTGGGGGAGCGTTGTCATTATCTGGATTCTTACTTCAGACTTTCTTTTCCAATCCGATCGCGGGACCGTTTGTCCTTGGAATTTCGTCCGGAGCGAAGATGATGGTGGCACTGGCAATGATATTCTTTCTGGAACGCTATGCATTTGTGTCTTCTTATACACTGATTGTTGCGGCATTTATCGGAGCATTGATCTCCACCGGTTTTATTTTACTGCTATCCAGGAAAATGAAGCATATGGCCACACTTCTGGTAGGTGGAATCATGATTGGCTACATCTGTTCGGCGATCACAGATTTTGTCGTGACATTTGCAGAGGATTCAGATATTGTCAATCTTCATGGATGGTCACAGGGGAGCTTTTCCGGAATGAACTGGAGTAATGTACAGGTAGCGGTGATCGTGATCGGTGTGACGACTGTACTTACATTTTTCCTGTCTAAGCCAATCGGTGCTTATCAGCTGGGAGAAGCTTATGCGCAGAGCATGGGAGTGAATATCCGCTTTTTCAGGGTGGCACTGATTCTTTTGTCCAGTATTCTTTCGGCAAGCGTAACTGCATTTGCAGGTCCGATCTCATTTGTCGGAATAGCGGTTCCATATCTGGTAAAACATGCACTTCGTACATCGAAACCTTTGGTAGTGATACCAGGAACATTTGTTGGTGGAGCGGTATTCTGTATGATCTGTGATCTGATCGCGAGAATGGCATTTGCACCGATGGAATTGAATATCAGTACGGTGACTTCGATATTCGGAGCGCCTGTTGTAATCTTCATGATGGTGCGTGGGCAGAAAGGCAGGTAGAAGATGACAGAGTATTATATAAAAATGAAAGATCTCGCAGTGGGATATCAGGGGAATGCGCTGATAAGCGATATTAATCTGAAAATAAAAAAAGGCGAGATCGTGACACTGATCGGCCCCAATGGAGCGGGAAAATCTACAATATTAAAAAGCATCACCAGACAGTTAAAGCTGATTGGCGGGGAAGTATACATAGATAGCGAGGAAATCCGTAAACTTTCTTATAAAGAGATGGCAGTTAAGGCGGCCGTGATGCTGACCGAGAGGATGAAACCAGAATTGATGACCTGTCATGATATTGTAGCGACCGGGCGTTATCCTTATACCGGAAGACTTGGAATCTTGTCAAGGGAAGATGAGAGAAAGGTGGATGAGGCATTAGAGGCGGTACATGCACAGGAACTTGGAATCCGTAATTTTCAGGAAATCAGTGATGGACAGAGGCAGCGGGTGCTGCTTGCCCGGGCTATCTGTCAGGAACCGGAAGTGATGATCCTGGATGAGCCGACCTCTTATCTGGATATCCGTCATAAACTGGAACTGCTGGCAATCTTAAGAAAGATGGCAAAAGAGAACGGAATTACTGTAATTATGTCTCTGCATGAGATTGATCTGGCGCAAAAAATATCGGATCAGGTTATCTGCGTCAAAGGCGACCGGATTGCCGAATTTGGTGATCCGGAAGAAATATTCACGGAAGCAACAATTCGTGATCTTTATGAAATCGACAATGGTTATTACGATCCGATATTCGGAAGTGTGGAACTTCCAAAGCCGGAAGGAGAACCGGAAGTTCTGGTATTATCTTCCGGTAAAACAGGAATCCCGGTCTACAGAAAACTTCAGAAAGCCGGGATCCCATTTGCCGCCGGAATCCTCTATCCGGGCGAGAGCGACTATCAGCTGGCACGGCTTCTGGCATCCGGGATCATCAGCGAAGAGCCATATGAACCGATATCCGACGAGACTTACCAGAAGGCATTAAAGATCATGGAAAAATGCGGAAAAGTAATCAATGCGGGAGTGAAAGTTGGAAGTATGAACCAAAAGATGGGGGAACTGCTTCGGATTGCGGAGGAGAGAAGGATGTTGGTTTCTATTTAATCATCATGGCGGCTTTCCCCGGTCCTGAATAAAAGTATGGGAGTGATTTCTGTGCTGATTCGATCATGGAGTAACTCTAGAGCAACAAAATTGTCCTAAAAGCAGCCTTGGAAAAATCAAAGCTCGACATTCGTCTCAGACAATGATTTTTCCAAGGCTAACGGCCAATTTTATTACTCAAGAGTTACTAACCATGACCTCATATGCACAGAAATCACTCCCATACTTTTATTCAGTCACGTTTTCGCATGCCATAATAATTAAATACCGGGAATTGTAACCATTGTGCTACCGTAAGTGTATCTATCGGAAAAGTCGGAAAATTAAGGCACTCACTACAAATTTCCGATTACACATAAAGGTTACAGTCCCTCTATTGAATTCATCATCATTGGCCTATCACGACATGAGAAAGGCTTGGTATCCTGTTGCGGGCGTATATGGATCGATGATTAGAAGTTGTTAGAGCGCCAGAATTTTCGTTACCCGGAATATGTGCCACTGTTTGAGCCGAACGGCGAGTTTGGCACATAGGCCGGGTGCTTTTAGAAAATTCTGACGCCCTTATAACTTCTTCATCGTAGAATCTTAGCCCGAAGCAGAATACTAAGTCTTTCTCATGGACCGGGGTAAACCACGATACTGCATTAAACAGCAACTCACTGATCTTCCCGGATATACCTCATCCACTCTTTAATCTCCTTCTCATGCCCATTCTCGCTTGGTACATAGAATTTTTCTCCGACGATCTCGTCCGGGAGATACTGTTGTTCTACATAATGGTGCGGATAATTATGTGCATATTTATATCCGATGCCGTGTCCCAGTTTCTGGGCTCCTTTATAGTGGGCATCCTGCAGGTGTGACGGAACCGTTGTCTTTGTGCGTTTCACGCTTGCCATTGCATCAAAGATTGCATTGCATGCGGCATTACTCTTTGGTGCAGTTGCTACATACGTGACTGCCTGAGAAAGAATGATCTGTGCTTCCGGCATACCGATTCGCTCGACTGCCTGGGAAGCAGATACGGCAACCGTAAGTGCCATCGGATCTGCATTTCCGACATCTTCCGATGCGCAGATCATGATACGTCTGGCTATGAACTTGATATCTTCTCCTGCGTATAACATTTTCGCAAGATAATACACTGCCGCATCTGGATCGGAGCCACGCATACTTTTTATAAATGCAGAGATCGTATCATAATGATTATCCCCGGATTTATCGTATTTTACCACCTTCCGCTGAATGCACTCGGAAGCCACCGGCAGCGTGATGTGGATGATGCGACGCTCGTACGGCGTCATGGGACGAAGCTTCACGCTGCGGTGCTGACTCGCCGCTCGATTGGCAGAAGAACGAGCGATCGACTCGAGCTTTTGACGCTGACGACTCTTGTATCCTTCGACGTCGATGACCACCGGATAGCGAAACCCGATGGTGCGCACCGTGATAGCCGAAACCAGGAACTGCAAGGCGTCAAGCGTCTTGCCGTGACGACCGATGAGTACGGCAAGATCATCACCGGTAATGTCTAGGATGAGCTCTCCATCGTCGCCTTCGTATTCGTCGATGGTTACTTCTCCAACGTTGAAATACTTCAAAATGTCCTGCAAAGCAGCGATGGCCGTATCGGCTATCCGGTCGAGTTCCTCATCGGACAATTCCTCTTGTTCTTCGGAATCGTCAGCATCAGCTTCTTCGACGTCCAGTATTTCGACCTCTTCTTCCAGATTTTCTTCAGCCATTTCGAATCTCCTTTAGTAG
>ERZ827528.3628-NODE-3628-length-12362-cov-3.222556_pt1 | contig 12362 bp, 8 predicted proteins | sample MGYA00519768_ERZ827528 | MGnify/ENA primary metagenome ERZ827528 (study PRJEB31778, sample SAMEA3449343) | human gut metagenome | biome: human gut; feature: human-associated habitat; material: faeces | place: United Kingdom | collected 2010/2012 ...
CAGGGATCCTCAAGGAGAGAGGTCTTGCCACATCAGTAGGTGATGAGGGTGGATTTGCTCCGGCACTCAAGTCTGACGAGGAGGCTATCGAGACAATACTAGAGGCTGTAAAGAAGGCTGGATATGAGCCGGGCAAGGACTTCAAGATCGCTATGGACGCTGCTTCATCAGAGTGGAAGAGCGAGAAGGGCAAGGGCTGGTACAAGCTTCCAAAGGCTGGAACAGAGTACACAGCAGAGCAGCTCATCGAGCACTGGGCAAAGCTTGTTGAGAAGTATCCTATCATCTCAATCGAGGACGGTCTCGATGAGGAGGATTGGGAAGGCTGGCAGAAGCTCACAGCAAGACTTGGAGACAAGGTTCAGCTTGTTGGTGATGATCTGTTTGTTACAAATACAGAGAGACTTGCAAAGGGTATCGAGATGGGATGTGCAAATTGTATCCTTATCAAGCTCAACCAGATCGGTTCAGTATCAGAGACACTTGAGGCTATCAAGATGGCTCATAAGGCTGGATACACAGCAATATCATCACACAGATCAGGTGAGACAGCAGATACAACTATCGCAGATCTCGCAGTAGCACTCAATACATGCCAGATCAAGACAGGCGCTCCTTCTAGATCAGAGAGAGTTGCAAAGTACAACCAGCTCCTTAGAATCGAAGAACAGCTTGGCGACTGCGCAGTATATCCTGGAATCAAGGCTTTCAACATAAAGCAGTAGGATAATATAAGTAAAATGAATGTTATACAGAATATGTTGCAAGAAAGTAGCATATTCTGCATATAACATATATGGTATTAGCCATGCAAAGGCATCTCCACTGGCGGAATGAATCAAATATCGGTGGAGGTGCTTTTTTTGCGTGTAACGTGCCAAAGACGGTGTTTGTACGTGACTTTGCCGCTTGCAGGGATAATTTGTAAATTTCGGAAATCTACATGGCATATTACAGCTGATCAATTAGTTATCAATTATATAAAAATGCCTAAAAAATTTCATAATATATGTGCTTATTTTGACATTAAAAATGTGGAATCACTTGACAGATAGTGTTAAACTATACATAGGCTTATCGGGAGGTAGGAATCATGGCTTCAAAGAGAGATTATTATGAAGTTCTCGGCGTCAAGAAGACAGCCACAGACGCTGAGATAAAAAGAGCATATAGAACCCTGGCGAAGAAATACCACCCGGACACGAATCCTGGCGATGCGTCAGCTGCAGAGAAGTTTAAAGAGGCTTCTGAGGCCTACGCGGTACTGTCTGATGCTGAGAAGAGGAAGATGTATGATCAATTTGGAATGGCTGCTTTTGATGGCTCAGGTGGAGCTGCAGGAGGAGATCCATTTGGTGGCGGAGGATTCCACTTTGAAGGTGGAGACTTCGGAGATATGTTTGGCGATATATTTGGCTCGTTCTTTGGCGGAGGAGGTCGTTCACAGAGAGGCGGTTTCGGCGGCTTTAGCGGTAACTTCAATGCCAGAGGCAGAGATATGGAGGCAAGTGTCACGATAGACTTTGACGAGGCTGTCTATGGATGTGATAAGACATTGTCATTCAACGATGGACGCGGTGGAAGTTCACAGTTTAAAGTGCACATACCGGCAGGTATAGACAATGGCGGTGTGATAAGGCTTGCCGGCAAGGGTTATCCCGGAACAGGCAAAGGACAGCCAGGCGATCTGCTCCTACAGGTAAATATCCGGGACAAGGCCGGGTATGAGAGAAAAGGATTGGATATCTACACCACAGCCCTTGTACCGTTTGATGTGGCTGTTCTCGGAGGAGAACTTCTCGTCCACACGATGTTTGGAGATGTAAAGTGTAAGATAGCTCCGGGAACACAGTCGGGCAGCAAGATAAGGCTTCGTGGCAAAGGTGTTCAGGCGAGAGGCGGTAATACCCATGGAGACCATTATGTGACAGTCAGAATTGCAGTTCCAAGGAATATTTCACCGGAGGCTAAGGAAGCACTTAAGAAGTTCACAGAACTAGTGAATAAAGGCTGATAGAGATATTGCCGGAATCGGGTACTGATTTAATGAATTTTGGTGATATGGGATAATATATGTTTTAAGAAATCAGGGCAGTGAGCTCACTTTAAAAGTTCACTGCCTTGATTTTTTATATAGCACAAAATCACATATGAAGGTTACTTAAATCAATTGATTTTTGGAGGGAAAGATGTTATTAGATAAAGATATACGCGAGCCTTTATTTGAATTTCTTGAGGAGAGGTACGGAAAGGTGCGGATCCTTGAGGAAAAGACTGTGGGCAGTTCCCGTGCGGATGTGGTAATGGTTATCCCGGACAAGATAGTTGGAATCGAGATAAAGAGTGACGCGGATACATACACACGGCTTGAGAGACAGGTTGCGGATTATGATCTGTATTTTGATCAGAATATCGTTGTGGTGGGAAGCACACACGCAAGTCATGTGGCTGAGCATGTGCCGGACTACTGGGGGATCATATCTGTTGAAGAATATGATACGGGCAGCAAGTCAGATACAGGCAGCAAGCCAGATGCAGGCGAAAATGCAGATGTGAATATGGGTGGCAAAGCAATTGGTGGAGGCACAACTGATCCATCTGATAAAGTGACGCATAAGATAGACTTCTATGTAGTGCGAGAGATGCAGACCAATCCAAAAGCGGATATTCTGCGCACCATCCGAATACTTTGGAGACCGGAGCTTGCGCATATTCAGGAGACCTACAGTCTGCCGATGTATAAGGGCAAGAGCAAGGACTTCGTGAGAACCCTCATAGTGGACAGACTTCCGGCGGAGATCGTGCATCATGAGATAAGTGAGATCCTGTTCGAGAGGGACTATGCGGCCATGATCAAGCAGATACAGGAATTCCGCAAAGCCCAGGCGGCAAAGCGCGGCAAGACGGTTCGGAAGAAGAAAAAGAGATACAGAAGGAAGAAGAGAGATGCATAGAGGTGACAGCATGATAAAGAAGTATACATACGGAAAGCCATTTCAGACAGAATCAGTAGTGGTAGATATCGCAGCAGAAAAAGGACAGCCAGATCACGGCAATATAGACTTAACAGCCGGATTTTCGTACACATTTGGTCTTGGGGACAGTGATATAGTGTATGGCCTTGGCGAGGCGAACAGAGGAATCAACAAGAGAGGCTACAAGTACATAAGCAACAATGCAGACAATCCGCATCATCACGAGGATGTATACTCACTGTATGCATCACACAACTTTATTATAGTTTCAGGAGCGCAGACATTTGGCCTGTATTTTGACTATCCATCCACGATCACATTTGACGTGGGATATACGAAGTGCGATGAGCTGCACATTTTCTGTGACAGCGCAGATCTGGATATCTATGTGATAACAGGTGACAGCCCATATGATATCACAAAGCAGTTCAGGAAGATGATCGGAAGGAGTTATATCCCGCCAAAGTTTGCATTTGGATTTGGACAGAGTCGCTGGGGATACAAGACACCGGAGGACTTTGAGACGGTGGCGAGAAAATACAGAGAGAACCACATCCCGATCGATATGGTCTACATGGATATAGATTACATGGACAGCTATAAGGATTTCACCATAAATGACGACTTTGGCGATTTTTCGGAGTATGTGGAGAATCTGAAAAAGGATAATATACGCCTGATCCCGATCATCGATGCCGGAGTAAAGATAGAGAAAGGCTACGATGTGTATGAGGAGGGCGTGGCAAATAACTACTTCTGTAAGAGAGCAGATGGAAGTGATTTCGTTGCGGCGGTATGGCCGGGATATACGCATTTCCCTGATGTGCTGAACCCTGAGGCGAGACGCTGGTTCGGTGCAAAATATAAGATCCTCACGGATGCAGGTATAGAGGGATTCTGGAATGACATGAATGAGCCGGCGATCTTCTTCACCCCGGAGGGCGTGAGCGAGCTGAAGAAAGCTATGAAGAAGTTCATTGAGAAGGACGAGACTGTGGACGATGTCTGGGGCATCTCGGGTATGGCGGCAGGTGTTGGCAACAATCCGAAGGATTACGCATCTATGTATCACAATGTGGATGGTGAGATGGTGCGTCACGACAAGGTTCATAACCTCTTTGGATATAACATGACAAGGGCAGCAGGCGAGGCCCTTCGGGAGATCTCACCGGATGAGAGACGACTTTTGTTTTCACGCTCCTCATATATCGGAATGCACCGTTATGGCGGAGTCTGGATGGGCGATAACAAATCGTGGTGGTCACACATCCTGCTCAACATCAAGATGCTTCCGTCCATGAATATGTGCGGTTTCCTGTATACGGGCGCGGATCTCGGCGGATTTGGCTGTGATACTTCAAGGGATCTTCTTCTCAGATGGCTCGCACTCGGCGTGTTCACACCGCTCATGCGTGACCATTCTTGTGAGGGCACAAGAAATCAGGAGTGCTATCAGTTTGAGCATATAGAGGATTTCAGGAATGTGATCGGTGTCCGTTACCGGTTGCTTCCATATATATACAGCGAGTACATGAAGGCGGCCTTGACGGACGACATGATGTTCAAGCCGCTGGCATTTGAATATCCGGATGATAGGATCGCGGCTCATGTTGAGGATCAGCTCATGCTTGGAAATGAGATCATGATCGCACCGGTTTACACGCAGAATGCCATCGGAAGATATGTGTATCTGCCAGAGAATATGATGCTTGTAAGGTTTACGGCAGATGGCTCAGTGGAGCAGACGGAGATGCCTGCGGGACATCACTTTGTTGAGGTACCTTTGAATGAAGTTATCCTTTTTGTAAGAAACGGCAAATGTATACCTGTCGTGGATGTGGCGGAGTGCGTTGCTGATATTGACAAGACCACAATGCAGCTGATCGGTTATAAGAACAGCAGTTATATGCTGTACGATGATGACGGTTATACAAGGGAGTATGATCTGGAGAAGAATTGTGCATTATTATTTAAGTAAGGAAAGTGAAGTCATGAAGAACGTAAAATTAATTGCATCCGACATGGATCACACACTGCTTATGGAGAATGGAAAACTCCCGGATGGTTTCTTTGATTACATTGACAGGCTGGATGAGAAGGGGATTCGTTTTGTTGTAGCCAGCGGAAGACCGATGTACACCCTGAGGGACATGTTCGGAGACAAGATGGATAAGATGGTGGTCATCGGTGATAACGGTGCGGCTATTTCCAATTGTGGCAAGATCATATACAAGAGCCTGATGGATGTGGAAGAGTACCAGAGTATGATACGCTTTGTGGAGGACGAGACGGATGGTGTTGCTGTACTGTGTGCTCTATCCGGAGCATATGTCCTGAAAAAACATGAGAAGTATGCGAAGTTTTTCAAAGCATTTCTCAGTAATCTTGTGTTTGTTGATGATATGAGAAGCCTTGACGTCGAGGCCAATAAGTTTACGATATTTGCTCCAGATAAGGATGCAGCCGTGAAGTACAAAGAGATCTATACGCCACGTTTTGGAGATAACTTCTCAGTCACTGTGGGCGGAAGAGAATGGATCGACATCATGAATAAAGGTATCAATAAGGGAATGGCCATGAGAAAGATCGGAGAACTTCTTGGTATCGATACCAGCGAGATGATGGCATTCGGCGACAACTTCAATGATGCGGAGATGCTGAAGACGGTATATTACAGCTATATCGTGGCAAATGCGCAGCCTGGCATGGAGAAGTTTGCAAGATTCCGCGCCCCATCCAATGAGGAACGTGGAGTGCTCCAGGTTATGGAGCAGGTGCTGGCAGCCAACCTGTAGGCGGAGTATAGAAACAGTCATAAATAATGGATAGAAATCAAAGGCTCAGTCTCTTATTAACAGGGGCTGGGTCTTTTAATATATTGATAATGTAAGCAGTGACCACTAAATCTTAATATTAAACGTAATAAGATTGTAAGATGCGGATGTTAGAATAAAATCATCAGATAGAACAGACAAGAAAATGAAAAGGAAGAGGTATCATGAATATATTATCAACCCACAATCTTACAAAGACATACGGAACAGGAGACAATGTCGTGCATGCGCTTACAGATGTGTCACTTGATATTGAAGAGGGAAAATTTGTATCTATCATAGGCAGTTCGGGAAGCGGAAAGTCAACACTTCTAAATCTCTTAGGAGGTCTCGACAGGCCAACATCAGGAGATGTTATACTGGACGGCAAAGCTATTTTTGAAATGGACGATGAGGCACTTACGATATTCAGAAGACGAAAGATAGGATTTGTCTTTCAGAATTACAACCTGGTGCCAATATTAAATGTGTACGAGAATATAGTGCTTCCGATCGAGCTGGATGGAACAAAGATAGACACTGCGTATGTAGATAAAATTATGGATGTGCTCGGCTTATCGGAAAAGAAATTTTCCATGCCGAACCAGCTGTCAGGAGGCCAGCAGCAGAGGGTTGCGATAGCCAGAGCGCTGGCAGCAAAACCTTCTATCATATTGGCTGATGAGCCGACAGGCAATCTGGACAGCAAGACCAGCATGGATGTCATTGCACTGTTAAAGCTGACTGGTAAAGAGTTTGCACAGACGATAGTGATGATCACTCATAATGAAGAGATAGCAACCATGGCAGACCAGATGATACGGATCGAAGATGGCAGAATCTTCTCAGCAGGAGTACCAGATGGGGGTGAGAAGGATGCTTAGAAACAATAACCAGGCGGCGGTGAGCAGGATATATCACCGCATGTTAAAGCAGAACAAAGTGCGAAATGTAATTGTTATTCTGGCGATCGTTCTCACAACATTTATGTTCACGGCTGTATTTACATTGGGATTTTCCATAGCTAAAAATCTTAACCAGATGCAGCTCAGACTTCAGGGGACAAGATCTTCTATATATATGGAGCATCCATCTGAGAATCAGATAACAGATATACAGTCCTGTCCGTCACTTCTTGCGGCGGGAATACAGATCGATGCACAGACGGTAAGCACGGAGTCAGGCAAGTACAGATATCTGCTTCAGTATGATGATGACACGGAATTTAATGAGAATCTGAAACCGGCCATAACCGATATAAATGGCAGTTATCCGAAGGATGAGAATGAGATAATGCTCACAAAGCAGATACTTGACAATATGGGTATCACGTCGCCAAAGGTAGGTCAGAATGTTACTTTGGTGATGGATGGTGAGAGGAAAAATTTTGTGCTCTCAGGCTGGTACACAGGATTTGCCAAGAGCAGCGTATGCCTGGTGTCAAAGAAATATGTGGATTCCCAGGGAATAGATATGCAGAAGGATGGACGTGTCAGTATCTCCGCAAAGGAGGGCAAGGGTGATAAACTCCAAGATGAACTTGAGAAGAATGTTACTTTGAGACAGGACCAGAAGTTTGACGTGAAATATGATGTTCAGTCTGAAAATGGTTCAAACCGTGTTTTTATAGCTATAAGTATAGGCATTATAGCTCTTATGATACTCCTTAGTGGATATCTTCTTATATATAATGTAATGTACATATCTGTTACAAAGGATATAAGATTCTATGGAATGCTGAAGACCATCGGAGCCACGATGTCCCAGATACAGAAGATAGTGAAAAAACAGGCACTATATCTGGCTTGTATAGGAATTCCGATAGGTGTACTCCTTGGAACGGCGGTGTCATTTGGCGTTGTTCCTCTTGCTATGAACATGCTGTCGGTAGACAGGGAAGCTGCACTTTCATCGGCGGTCAGTTTCAATCCGGGAATATATGTATTTTCCGTGGTATTTGCATTTGCAACTGTATTTATAAGTGCAAGGAAACCGGCAAAATATGCCGGGAAGATATCTGCAATCGATGCTATGAAATATGCTGGAAATATATCTGGAACAAGATATAAGTCCACCAGTGGAGGAAGGCCCTGGAAGATGGCATGGAGAAATGTGTTTCGTGAAAAAAAGAGAAGTATACTTGTGTTCGCATCAATATTCATGGGTTCAGTTACATTTCTGTGTGTGAATACATTTATATCATGCATGGATGCGGACAGTTATATAGAGCACTATATTCACAATGATTATGTGCTATATGGCGACGGAGAATCAGATAACTCTAAGCCTCAGGCGACCATGGCAGATATCGCGGATCAGATGCGAAACATTCCGGGTATGGGTACTGTAGAGGTGGACAGAAGCGCAAATGTAAGACTGCCATTTGATGCTGAACTTTATGCACCGTTTATTGAGACCGAGGATGACCCGGAATCTCTTGCGACATTTTATGAGACAACGACCAACAGTGAGGCACAGTATGGGGCACCGCTGATATCGGTCAATTCAGATATGATAAAGCTCTACAACAAAACTGCCAGACAGAAGATAGATATAGATGCATTCGAAAAAGGAGAGGTATGTCTGATAGGTTATGTAGATTCCATATCAGCGTCGGAGCGGATGACGGATAAGACTCTGACACTTGTAAATGACCAGACGGGCAGGAAGAGACAGATCTCAGTCGGTGCAGCCATGATGAGAACAGAGCAGTCAGCAATCACCGCCGGATATTACTGGGTACTTGGTGGAGCTCCGGAGGCGATATTTGTGAGTGATGCGGTGATGGATGATCTGTTTCCGGATGCGGCGATCTCATGCATCATTGCGGATGCGGAGAAAGGAAAAGAAACAGAAGTGACACCATATGTACAGCGCATCGTAAAGGAAAATCCAATCATAGCCGGGAGTGATATCAAGTCGGTGGAGGGCTCGGAATTCAAGAAGTCTATGCTGTCGCTTGAGGTGATAGGCGGTGGAATGTCGATCATATTGATACTTATCGGAGTGGTGAATTATATCAATGTCATGATCACCGGTGTATATACGAGAAAACTGGAGCTGGCAGTGCTTGAGAGCGTTGGGATGACAAAGAGGCAGATACGTAATATGCTTATGTACGAGGGCATGTTTTATGGTATTATAACAACAGTACTTATTGTGACACTTGGAAGCCTTATGATGTATGGAGCTGGCCGGCTAAGTGTGAATATAGCCGATTATGCAGTATTTCATTATCCGTATGCACTTGTTGCCGGAGTCGTTGTTGTGCTGTTTGCTATATGCATTGTGGTTCCGGCGATGGTGTTCAGACTTGTGACAAAAGATACGGTGACAAGCCGGCTGAGAGAAGCATCATAGATATTTGGAAGACCGGGAGTCGTGAAAATGATATGGAATCAGCATGTAATTGATAGGAGAAAGTATGAAACGTATTTTGGTTGTGGAGGATGATGTGATCATATGTGGAGGTGTGAAGCTATTCCTTGAAAAGAGGGGATACGAAGTTGAAACTGCGTACTCATGCAAGGGGGCGGATGGCTGTCTGGAACATGGCTTCGATCTGATATTGCTTGACAGAAACCTTCCCGATGGAAGGGGCCTTGACTACTGCAGAGAACTGAGAAAAAGCACAAAGGTCCCGATCATCTTCCTCACGGCAAGAGATACGGAGGCTGATATGATAGAGGGGTTCCGGGCCGGCTGCGATGACTATATAGCGAAGCCGTTTTCCATGGAACTTCTGTATCAGCGGATAGAGGCAGTCCTTCGAAGAAGTGAAAATGTACCGGATGGGGTAAAGCGCGAACGTTTTCATTATGGGGATATGAGTGTTGACTTTGAGCGGATGCAGGTGTACATATCGGATGAACCGATAAAGCTGTCCGTTACGGAATATAGGATACTGGAACTGCTGATAAAAAATAAGGGGCGTGTTCTCACAAGGGATATGATCATACAGAAGATTTGGGATGACAATGAAAATTATGTGGATGAGAACACGCTGAATGTGCATATCAGAAGACTGCGTCAGAAGATAGAAAAGGATGCCGGCAATCCGGAGTACGTGATCACGGTGTTTGGAATTGGATATACATTTGGCGAGACATAGGCAGGGGTATATAACAGAGATAATATGGATAAATATATTGAAAACTATGGTAAATATACGAAGAGAGTGAGGATGCTGTATGTATGCTCACTTCTTTTGTTTGTGTTTTTAGCAGTATTTGAGTATGTATGTTCAGGAAAAATACTTGCGGCCATAGGTGCACTGGCGTGTGGTGTAGTTGTGTTTGTTGTCATAAGGCTGCTGCAGAAGGCAGATGATGACTTTATTTCGGAGGTCGTGGCAGCTATGTCGGATCTTCTGGACAATCTCTCTGAGCTGAAACGGCAGCAGGTATTTCCGGAAGATGAGGATTCGCTGGTATCAAGGCTGCAGAGCAAGGTTGACAAGATAATCGATGCACTGAAGCTTCAGAATTCCAGAGAGAGGCTGGAGCATGAGAATATTAAGGGGCTGGTATCGGATCTTTCCCATCAACTGAAGACACCGATATCGAACCTGAGGATGTACACGGATTTTCTGAAAAATCCGGATATAAGTGATGATGAGCGTACTCAGTACTTGCAAGTCCTTGAACTGGCGGTGGATCGCTTGTCATTTCTCTCGGAGAGTATGATAAAGGTATCCAGACTGGAAAGCGGACTTATCAATCTCGACGTGAAAAGCCAGAGTATAAATGACACTGTGCTGCAGGCAGTGAAAGATGTATATGTGAGTGCGAAAAACGCCGGTATAACTATCAAATATGATGAACAGGTGAAATGTGATATACAGCATGACAGAAGATGGACTGCGGAAGCGTGTTTCAATCTTTTGGATAATGCGATAAAATACGGAAAAACTGGAAGTGAGATAGTCCTGTCGGTCAGAAAACTAGGGCTCACGGTTGAAATCAGTGTGACAGATGAGAATGAACCAATAGGAGAGGATGAGCGTACACATATATTTGAGAGGTTTTACCGGGTAGACAAGTCTCATTCCAGAGAAATCGGCGGAACGGGACTGGGGCTTGCGATCGCCAGAAACGCAGTGATCGTTCACAGAGGATCGATCAAAGTGCATAGTAACGAAGGCGAGGGAACGACATTTACAGTTCGGATTCCGCTGATCTATACAACAGTGCCGGAAGGAGTGGGGAGATGAAAAGGAACAGGAAACTTGCGGTCGTAATATGCATTTGTCTTATTTTGTCCTTGTGTCTGCCGTTTTTCCTTTCAGGCTGCCGGAAGAAGAAAATAGATTCGGAGATGTCAGTCTATTATCTTAATGAAGACAGAACAGGACTTGTTAAAGCGCCCTATGAAACCGGGAAAACGGCAAAAGGCAAGAAGATGACGGACAAAGAAATCTGCGGTATGGCAGAGGATATACTGGAAACGCTTCGGAAACCATCGGATAAAATCGAAAATGTTCCTCCGATTCCGAATGAAGTATCTGTACAAAAATGTGAACTGCGGGGGAGTATATTAGATATCGACTTCAATAAAGCGTATTTAAAAGTAAACAGTCTGGAAGAAAAGCTTATGAGGGCATCTATTGTATGTTCGCTTTCGGAAATTGAAGGGGTCAACGCAGTACTGTTTACGATCGACGGAGAGTCGCTTAAAGACAGTGACGGCAATTCGATCGGACTTATGACAGAAGATGATTTCGTAGAAAACACAGGATCGTCACCGAGCGCCTACCAGACGGTAGAATTAACGCTTTATTTTGCAAATGAAAGCGGAGATAAGCTTGTTCCGCAAAAAGTTTCGGCAAGGTACAGCAGTAATTTGTCGAAAGAGAAAATGATCGTTGAGAAACTGATGCAGGGTCCTGAAAGCGGAGCTTATCCGACGATCAACCCGAATGCAAATCTGTTGGGAGTGACGATCAAAGATGATATTTGTTATGTGAATTTCGATAGTACGTTTCTGAACGGAGAGTATGATATCCTGCCGAAACTTACGATTTATTCAATCGTAAATTCGCTTGTTGAGGGAACAGAGGCGACGCAGGTTCAGATTACGATTAACGGAGAGTCAAAAGCTAAGTATATGGGCACTGTGGATCTTTCACAGCCGCTGAAAGAAAATTTAGAGTTGGTCGCAGCCGATGACAAAAAATGAAAAGACGACCATTATGTATATTTTGCGTACTGTTTCTTACAGTACAGGCGATAAGGGTGCTGTTTTTCGGCGCGGGAGATTACACTTCCGCGCTTGGGCAGATCGTAAACCGAAACAATAAAGGAGAAATCAATCTTATATTGACGGGAACGGCAGATAGGATTGATGAAAAAGAATCTGTAACGGCAGTCCGTGTAAAGGGGAATGCCGTCTCTTTTTATAGTGGCAGCGATCGAAAGATCGCAAGGCAGTCTGTATTCGGAAAAAGCGACGGGCATCGTTCTTCCTATGATTTCAGTCAAGAGCTGCCAAGAAAAATATGGGAAGAGAAAGTGCTTGTTTATCTTGAAAAAGAAGATGCGGCACATATCAAAATCGGAAATAAACTAAAAATAAA
>ERZ827528.3634-NODE-3634-length-12338-cov-4.008304_pt1 | contig 12338 bp, 10 predicted proteins | sample MGYA00519768_ERZ827528 | MGnify/ENA primary metagenome ERZ827528 (study PRJEB31778, sample SAMEA3449343) | human gut metagenome | biome: human gut; feature: human-associated habitat; material: faeces | place: United Kingdom | collected 2010/2012 ...
TGCTTAAATACCTCCTTGAAACTGAGAGTGATTTGTTCACTTCCCCAACGGATTTATCGGCCGTCGGGTGCGGGACGTTTCTGCGCAGATTGTTTTGCAAAGGAGCGAATTCCGATGCAGTTCTTGTATACAATTACATGATAACATATCGAAGTAATAACGTCAACCCGGTTTTGCCCTGAAATTGTGAACAATTTGTTAACAATTCATTTTTCACGATGCGAAGCGATATAAACGGTTTTTACCGAACGGTGGGATGCTGCTGCGGCAAGGCGCATGTTGAATTGAGAATTGTTTTTGCAGGAAAGCACGGATTTTGAATGCCATGCAAAAAAAGAAATATAAAAGGAAGAGAAACATACATATACAACATGCACACATAAAGAAAACGGGATCCGCATCGAATCATGCAACTAATATAAAACACTAAAAAACGAGAAAGTCCGCAGGGAGGGCACGCGGACTTTTTCGTTTTACAACAGAAACGCGGTGAACCAACGTTTCATTAGGAAGGGGGGAATTCCTTTTCGGTGCTTCGGACAGAAGAATCAGCTCTTTGCCTGTCTGAAGCCTTTTTTGCCGACAAAAAACAATGCCAGTGTCCCCGGACCGACATGGGAACCCGTCACGGGCTCGTACATAACGGTTAAAATATCCTTCGGCGGAGCAATTTCGGATATAAGCTCCGCAAGAGTGTTTGCATCTTCAATGCAGTCCGCATGTGCGATGCCGACTGTTTGGTTTGCAGCGTCAACAACGTATTCGCGATATTGTTCAGCAATTGCGCGCAGGGAGTTTTTCCTTCCGCGAACTTTGCCGAAATTGACGATTTTTCCCTCGCTGTCGCCCTTCAAAAGGGGTTTGATATTCAAAATGTTGCCGATTGCAGCCTTTGCATTCGAAAGCCTGCCCGTCGAACAGAGATATTTGAGGTTGTCAACCGTGAAAACCTGACATATCCTGTCGCGATAGTCCGAAAGCAGGTGCACCGCCGCAGAAAGGGCAATTCCCGAATCGCGGAGTTCCGCCGCACGCAGAACAACAAGCCCTTCGCCGAGCGAGGCTCCGAGAGTGTCGATAAGCTCAATGCTCCGTTCGGGAAATTCGGCGCGCAGCTGAGCCGCCGCCACCATTCCGGCCTGAAATGATCCGCTCACGCCGGATGACATGCCGATAAAAAGAATATCCTGCCCCGCTTCAAGCAAGGGACGCATTTTTTCAGTATATTGAGCGGGCGTTATTTGGGAGGTTGTGACTCTTGTTCCGCTGCGCATTGCATCATAAAATGCTTTGGAATCAAAAGCCGAAAAATCCGGACAGTACAGCGCATCGCCGCCTTTTTCCGGCATACTGAATGAAAACGGTATCTCCGCAATACCCTTCCGCTCCAAAAGCTCAAGTTCAAGATTGGCGGAAGTATCGGTAATAATTCGGTACACGTTCACTCACCTCACATCATCTAATCTTCTGTAACAGATTAACATGTTCATATGAATGTGTCAAGTGCTCAATGCAACAAAATGAGACTTTTGAGCATATATTTCGTATAAATGCGCTTTACAGCGTTTGAATCCTGCACTATAATACAATTGCGAAAAATGCGGAACAATGCTTAAAATGTACAATATGCAAAATGCCGTATAATCTTTTGCAATTTGCGCTCCGAAAAAGGGACGCAGGGGGAAAAACAATGTCATATGATAAAGCCTTGATTGCGGGTAAGCTCCGTCGGTGGGAAAAGCATCTTATGCGCTTTCGCCTTCCCGAATGGGATGAGATACCCGATTTCGGTCTGTATATGAAGCAGACCGTTGATTTGCTGCGCAAATATTTGGATTATCTGCCGCCCGAACTGAAGAATGAAGAGGTTGTTACAAGTTCCGCCATCAACAACTATGTTCGCCGCGGGATCATGCCGGGTCCGATTAAAAAAAAGTACTATCGACCCCATATTGCGTGCCTGCTGATGATTTGCACGCTGAAACAGAGCCTTAACATGTCAATGATAAAAATCGCGCTGCCCACATGTGAGTGCAGCGCAGATGCCCGCTGCGATGAATGTGCAAAATCTCCGGTCGGTTCGGCTGAAAACAGCTGCACATCGGGTGTGCGCAGCGCGTATGAGTCGTTCATAAGCCGCCATGATCTGACCGCAAAATATTTTGTTCAGCAGGTTCGGCTTGCAAGCGCGGCGCTTTTGGATCATGATGAAAAGCCGGATATTGCGGTTCAAACCACGGAAGAACTCGTTGCTTCCGCCGCAATAGTCGCGGGCTTTTCGCGTTTGCTTGCCGAAAAGCTGCTGCTTTTGGACGGAAGGGATCTTTCAAACGGCGGAAGCATCGATTGCGAGACGGATTCCGAACCTGTCGATGCCGGAGAATGAGCTGACTTAAAGCAAAAAAGGATACATAAAGCGTAAGCAAAAAGACTTGCCGCGTCAACAGTAATGCGGAAAGCCTTTTTTCGCGCCGCCGGTGCGTCAAAAAGGCGCGGCAGCGGCCCGAATTTGCCGAAAAACTGCCCGCAATGCTTTGTGCACGGTGATTTCAGCCTTGATTTACAGCAAAATTTGAGTATAATAATAAGCGGAAGAATTCTGCCTGTGTGCAAAAAAGCGCAGGCGTTTCAATAACGAAAGGAATTATTGAACAAAAATGGAAAGAACCTTCATAAGGGATATTCGAACAAAATGCGGCGAAACGGCAAAGGTCTCGGGCTTTGTTGAAAACATCCGCGACGGCAAGTCAATGGCTTTTATCGTCATCAAGGACATCACCGGAAAGCTGCAAATAACCGTCGAAAAAGAGAAATGCCCCGCGCTTGTTGACGACATTGCGCGCATAACTCCCGATTCCGTAATCAGCTGCACCGGACTTGTTGCGGAAAACGAGTACGTTAAAATGGGCGGAATCGAGCTTCTGCCGACGGAACTTGAAATCGAATCCGTTGCGGACGCATTGCCCATTATCCGCAAGGAAATTCCCGCAACAAAGAAAAAACAGGCGGTCGAACGCTCTGCAATCGATCAGAGGCTGAACTATCGCTGGATCGATCTGCGCACGGACGAGAACCAGCTCCTGTTTAAGGTTCAGAGCTGCCTTGTGAACGCAATGCGCGAATACCTCCTTAAAAAGGACTTTATCGAGATTCACACTCCGAAGCTTATCGGAGCGGCAAGCGAGAGCGGCGCGGATGTTTTTGAAGTTGAATATTTTGACCGCAAGGCGTATCTTGCCCAGAGTCCGCAGTTCTACAAGCAGATGGCAATGGCGGCGGGTTTTGAACGTATATTTGAAGTCGGTCCCGTTTTCCGTGCGGAAAAATCTTTCACAAGCAAGCACACAACCGAATTTACGGGCTTTGACCTTGAATTCAGCTATATCGAATCCTATCGCGATGTTATGCAGATTGAGGCCGAAATATTGACATATGCTCTCGGCGTTGTCAACGAAAAATACGGCGAACGCATAAAGGAAGCTTTCGGCATTGAACTCATTGTGCCCACGCTTCCGTTCCCCGTTATCACTCTTGCGGAGCTTTACGATGCTCTTGAAAAGGAATACGGCTATGTTCCCGCGGAAGGCGAACGCGGCGATTTGACCACCGAGGCAGAGAAACTCAGCTTTGATTGGGTGAAGAAGCATTACAATCACGAGTTCCTCTTCATAACCGATTACTCCGCAGAAAAGCGCGCATTCTATCATATGCGCGATGAAAACGGCATTCCGCAGGGTTATGACCTTATCTGGCGCGGTGTTGAAATCACAACCGGTGCACAGCGCGAGCACCGTTACGAAATCCTCAAAAAACAGGCGGACGAAAAAGGACTCGGCGAAGACGTTAAGTTCTACCTTGAATTCTTTAAATACGGCTGTCCTCCGCACGGCGGTTTCGGTCTCGGTGTTGACCGTTTGACCATGCTGCTGCTCGGACTCAACATTAAGGAAGCTATGTTCCTGTTCCGCAGCCCAGACAGGCTCAATCCGTAAAACTTGTGAGTGCGGATGATTCTCAATTTTTTGAATCAATCCGACTTTAACATTGACAAAGCAGGTTGTTTTTTGAGAACCGCCCGTAACAGGACGGTTCTTTTTTTACTGAGTTTTCCGGCTGCAAAGCGGACAAAGCGGAACAAAAGCCGGCGGGTGAGGTTTCCGCCGGCTTCCGCATGAGGGGTTACGATAAAAAAGCTTCGGTGCTTTTACAATTGTATTATACCGCCCGAAATATACGGTGTCAACACAAAACAAAGCACTTTCGGTACATAAAACAGTACAGCTTCTGCAAATAAACGTAATACAAACAATAACGGAAGCTTTGTATTGTAAAAAATGCGTTCGATGCCGAAACATTGTTCGGAGACGGCACTGCATAAGGAGTACGGTATGCTTGGAGTGAAACAACATATCGGAAGGCAGAGGAGGCCGAAAACGGACATGCCGCATTGTGAACGGCCGCACTGTCGATTTGTGCAAAATAAGCAAAAATTTTTGAGTTTTTTTGAAAAAAGGGGTTGACAAATTCCGAGTGCGGTTGTATGATATGTCTCGGTTAGCGAGAGCTAATTATTTTTAGACGAATCAAGTTAGCAAGAGCTAATTTTTTGAACAGAAAGTTAGCAAAAGCTAATTTAAAATTCGTGTTATTGAGCAAGGAGTAATGATATGATGCCGTTAATGTTGGCCGGAATCGGCGAGGAAAACACGATAAAGAAGATCGGCGGCAGTCCGGAGATTAAAAAACATCTTGAGGATCTTGGCTTTGTTGTCGGCGGAAGCGTTACTGTCGTGAATGCGCTTGGCGGAAACGTTATTGTGAACGTCAAGGAGTCGCGTGTTGCAATAAGTGAAGAAATGGCACGCCGCATAATGGTCTGATGCGGAAAAACCGCAACCTTTTGCGGCCCGCAAATTCTTGCGGTTTGCAACCCCTTTTGCGGTTTGCAAACGGCGATGCTGCGAATGTGAATGAAAAATTAAAGATAAATTATAAAAATAAAGTCGGGAGGAATAATCATGAATACACTCAGACAGGCAAAAATCGGAGACACCGTAAAGGTTGTAAAGCTGCACGGTGAGGGAGCCGTAAAACGCCGCATCATGGACATGGGCATCACCAAGGGGGTTGAGGTCTATGTTCGCAAGGTTGCACCGCTGGGCGACCCCATTGAAGTCACGGTGCGCGGTTATGAGCTTTCACTCCGCAAGGCGGACGCTGAAATGATCGAAATCGAATAAACCGAAAAATATGCGGGGGAAACCCCGTATTATTCGGAACAAAAGGTTAGCCAAAGCTAACAATGCTTCGCCGAAAGGTGCATTTCGGCTTTCGGCGGCAGAACGGAAAAAATATAACCGTATGACGGATAAGGAGGATAAAATGAATTTGAGAATCGCCCTTGCGGGCAACCCCAACAGCGGCAAAACAACGCTGTTCAATGCATTGACCGGCTCGAATCAGTTCGTCGGAAACTGGCCGGGTGTCACGGTTGAAAAAAAAGAAGGTAAACTTAAAAAACATGACGGAGTTATCATCACCGACCTTCCCGGTATTTATTCACTTTCACCATACACCCTTGAAGAGGTCGTTGCGCGCAACTACCTTATCGGCGAGCGTCCCGATGCGATACTGAACATCATTGACGGCACGAATCTGGAGCGCAACCTGTATCTTACAACTCAGCTTACGGAGCTTGGTATTCCGGTTGTTGTTGCAATCAACATGATCGACCTTGTTCGCAAGAACGGCGACAAAATCAATGTTGCCGAACTTTCGCGTCAGCTTGGCTGCAAAGTCGTTGAAATTTCCGCTTTGCGCGGAACCGGCATTGCGGAAGCTGCGGAAGCGGCAATCGATGCAGCAAAGAACAGCAAAACCGTTCCCATGCACACCTTCGCAGGCCCTGTTGAACATGCGCTTGCACATATCGAGGAAGCAGCTGTTCACGGACTGCCCGAGGAGCAGCAGCGTTGGTACGCCGTGAAGATTTTTGAACGCGACGACAAGGTGCTCGAAAATCTGAATATCGATCCTAAGGTTATGGAGCATATCAATAAGGATATCGAGGCGGTAGAGAAGGAAATGGATGACGATTCCGAATCCATTATCACGAACGAACGTTATATCTACATCGGTTCGATTATCAAAGCTTGCTACAAAAAGAAAAACACGGGCAAGCTTTCGACTTCCGATAAGATCGACAAAATCGTGACCAACCGCTGGCTGGGTCTCCCCATCTTCGCTGCAGTAATGTTCCTTGTTTACTATATTTCAATGGTAACAGTCGGCAGCGCGGCAACGGATTGGGCAAACGACGGACTGTTCGGCGACGGCTGGCATCTGTTCGGCATCGGCTCAAAGGCATATAACGAAACTGCCGAAAATTACAGCAACGCAATGAATGCTGCCGGCGCATTTGTTGATTTCGACACTGAAGCCGAAGATTTCGATGCCGACAAAGTGCTTGCCGAACTCGAAGCATACAAGCCCGAGAGCGAGAATGCAACCGCAACCATCGGCGTTGAGGATGAGGAAACTCTTGCGGTAAACGAAATGACCGTTTATTATTCCACGATCCCCAAAGACGCAAAGGAAGATGAAACCATCGGCATGACTTATGTTGATGCCGTTAAATACCTTAAGGAAAACGGATTCGATGAACCCGATCCCGCCGCATACGGCGTTTGGGTAAAGGGTATTCCCGTGCTTGTGGGCGAAGGTCTTGAAAAAGCAGGCGCAGCCGATTGGCTTGCAGGCCTTATCAACGACGGTATTGTTGCAGGTGTCGGTGCTGTTCTCGGCTTTGTTCCGCAGATGCTTGTTCTGTTCCTGCTGCTCGCTATCCTTGAAGGCTGCGGTTATATGGCGCGTATCGCATTCGTTCTTGACAGGATTTTCCGCAAATTCGGTCTTTCCGGCAAATCCTTCATTCCGATGCTCATCGGCACGGGCTGTGGCATTCCCGGTATTATGGCATCCAGAACGATTGAAAACGAACGTGACCGTCGCATGACCATCATGACCACAACGTTCATCCCCTGCGGTGCAAAGGTTCCCTTTATTGCAATGATCTCAGGCGCAATCTTCGGCGGTTCAGCCTGGGTTGCAACAAGTGCATATTTCATCGGCATGGCGGCAATCATAATTTCCGGTATCATGCTGAAGAAAACCAAGATGTTCGCGGGCGAACCCGCTCCCTTCGTAATGGAGCTTCCCGCATATCATCTTCCCACTGTCAGCAACGTTCTCCGTTCCACTTGGGAGCGCGGCTGGTCCTTCATCAAGAAAGCGGGCACGATCATTCTTCTGTCCACGATACTCGTTTGGTTTACCTCCTACTTCGGATTTACTTCCGACGGGTTCAGAATGCTTGCGGAAGACGAGCTTGACAAGTCCATTCTTGCGGCAGTCGGCAATGCGATCGCCTGGATTTTCAAACCCCTCGGCTGGGGCGAATGGCAGGCAGCGGTTGCATCCATCACCGGCCTTGTTGCAAAGGAAAACATCGTTGGCACGATGGGCATTCTTTACGGCGCAGAAGGTCCCGTTTATGCGACCCTTGCACATGTTTTCAACGGCATTCAGGCATATTCGTTCCTGGTGTTCAACCTGCTCTGTGCACCTTGCTTTGCGGCAATCGGCGCAATAAAGCGCGAAATGAACAACCCGAAATGGACTTGGTTCGCAGTTGCATACCAGTGCGGATTTGCGTACATCATCTCTCTGATGATCTATCAGTTCGGCTGCCTGTTCACGGGTAATGTACATGTTGTCGGCCTCATCTTTGCTGTTGCTGCACTTGCCGGCATTATCTACATGCTCGCCCGCCCCTACAAAGAGGCAACAAAGCTTACCAAGAACGTTAAGATTGGATAAATCAAAACGTTAACATTGGCTTGAGTCGAACAGCGTTCGGCAATACGATACGGTTCGACGAATGAATTCCCCCAACCCGGATGACGATGCGGACGGCGGTGCGCAATGCATTGCCTCCGCATCTCCCGGGCAAATTCGGGAATAAAATAAGCAAAAACCGATTTTATTTTTCACGAAAACAGAAGCATGAAAGGAGAAGGTCATATGTTCAATTGGATAGCTCGGAATCTTTCAACGATTATTATCTGCCTTGTGCTTGCCGCTGTTGTGGCTCTTATCATTGTGAGCCTTGTTAAAGACAAAAGAAAAGGCAAGTCCTCCTGCGGCTGCAAGTGCGCCCATTGCCCGATGGCAGGCTCCTGCCATAAAAAATAAACAGTCGGCCGCAAACCGGTGCAAGCAGGAAAAATGCCGGCCGAATTTACGGAAACAGCTTTGCGGAAAGGAGAAAAAATGTTCAGAACCGTTGTAAAAATCGATGGAATGATGTGCGGAATGTGTGAAGCGCATATCAATGATGCAATAAGAAGGAATTTCAACGTTAAGAAAGTGAAATCATCGCACTCAAAAGGTGAAACGGTGATCGAGTCCGAAACAGAACCCGATGCAGCTGCGCTTAAGCGCGCAATTGAAGAGACAGGTTATGAATTCATCTCCGCCTCGACAAAAATCATTGAAGGCAGACGCGGACTGTTTGCAGGCATTCTGCATAAAGACTAAAAAAGGTTGAAAAAGTTGTGAAACAGAACGGATATGCTTTTCGCGCTTCAGCCCCTACGGAGAAGCATATCCGTATTGCTGTGAAAGCACCGGCAGAGAGTTTTATTTTTAGAACCGAAGTTAGCATAGGCTAACTAAAAGCAAAACGGTCGGAATTAAAAAACGGCACGGAAAGAAATTGAAGATTAAAGCGAAAAGTTAAAAATAACGAACAGGAGAAAGGGAAAGAAAATGAGCGTTGTTATCGTCGGCGGAAATGAGCGCATGATAAGGCAGTATGAGCAGCTTTGCAAATCATATTCATGTAAAGCAAAGGTTTATATTGAAACGGATAAAGGAATTCAGAACTTCGGCACACCGGACCTTGTTGTGCTTTTCACAAGCACAATGTCTCATAAAATGCTTCAGATTGCCTCCGGGCAGGCGAAACGAAAGAACCTTCGCGTTGCAAGAAGTCATACAAGTTCAATGGCGGCACTGAAAAGCATTTTGGATGAGCACACAGCATGAGCACAACGGTGCATCAGGAAAATGAAATGGGAATGCTTTGACAGCAGTGTATATTAAGCAGTGCGCATGAATATGATGATCAAAGGACGGCAGAAACGGAACAATTCCGAATTTCTGCCGTCCTTATTTGATGTCTGCACCGTGCAGCCGCCGAATCATTTAAGTATCGGCAGCTGCGCGGGAAAAGTTAATGGGTTAGGTGGGTTGAATCAGTTGTTGTTCAGCTTTGCCTGTGCTGCCGCAAGCCTTGCAATGGGTACGCGGAAGGGTGAACAGGAAACATACTGAAGACCGACTTTGTGGAAGAACTCGATGCTGGAGGGATCACCGCCGTGTTCGCCGCAAACGCCCAGCTTGATGTTGGGACGGGTCTGCTTGCCGAGCTCAACAGCCATCTTGACGAGTTTGCCTACGCCGTTTTGATCAACGCGTGCAAAGGGATCGCTCTCGAAGATTTTCTTCTTATAATAGTCATCAAGGAACTTCCCGGCATCGTCGCGGCTGAAGCCGAAAGTCATCTGGGTAAGGTCGTTGGTGCCGAAGCTGAAGAATTCCGCCTCGGTTGCAACTTCGTCCGCAGTGAGAGCGGCGCGGGGGATTTCGATCATGGTGCCGACAAGGTAGGGGATTTCCATGCCCTTTTCTTCCATGACCTTCTTTGCGGTTTCAACAACGAAGCTCTTAACATATGCAAGCTCACGGGTTTCGCCGACAAGGGGAATCATGATTTCGGGGATGATTTCAAGCCCGGTTTCCTGACGAACCTCGATTGCAGCTTCAATAACGGCACGGGTCTGCATTTCCGCAATTTCGGGGTAAGTAACGGACAGACGGCAGCCGCGGTGGCCCATCATGGGGTTGCTCTCGTGCAGGCTGACAACGGTCTTTTTGAGCTCATCAAAGGTGATGCCCATGTTGCTTGCAAGAGCGGCGATCTCCTCATCCTTGGTGGGAAGGAACTCGTGGAGGGGCGGATCCAGGAAGCGAATCGTAACGGGACGACCCTGCATTGCCTTGTAGATGCCCTTGAAGTCTTCACGCTGCATGGGCAGAATTTTTGCAAGAGCAGCCTTGCGCTCATCCGCATTCTTTGAAACGATCATCTCGCGCATTGCGGGGATGCGTGCTTCGTCAAAGAACATATGCTCGGTGCGGCAGAGACCGATGCCCTCTGCGCCGAACTTGACTGCCATTTCAGCCTGTGCGGGGGAGTCCGCATTGGTGCGGATCTTAAGGGTGCGAATTGCATCCGCCCATTCCATAATGGTTGCGAAATTGCCGGAAAGTTCGGCGGGGACGGTGCGAATCGCTTCGGCGTAAACTTTGCCGGTTGAGCCGTCAAGACTCATCCAGTCGCCTTCGTGAAGAACGGTGCCGTCGGTGAAGGTGAGCGTCTTTGCGGGTTCGTCGATAACGATTTCCTTGCAGCCGGAGACGCAGCAGGTGCCGAGCTGTCTTGCAACAACCGCAGCGTGGCTGGTCATGCCGCCGAAAGCGGTGAGGATGCCCTCGGAAGCGGTCATGCCCTCGATGTCCTCGGGGCTGGTTTCTTTGCGGGCAAGGATAACCTTGTGGCCCGCTTCGCTTGCGCGCTTTGCATCGTCTGCCGAGAAGTAGACCATGCCGCATGCTGCACCGGGGGATGCGGCAAGACCGGTTGCCATTGCCTTTGCTGCCTTAAGTGCGGCGGCGTCAAAGGTGGGATGAAGCAGGGCGTCAAGGCTCTTGGGGTCGATCATTGCAATCGCTTCTTCGCGGGTGCGCATACCTTCGTTCACAAGGTCAACTGCGATTTTTATGGCAGCAGCGGCAGTGCGCTTGCCGTTACGGGTCTGCAGCATGTAGAGCTTGCCGTTCTCGATGGTGAACTCCATATCCTGCATGTCGCGGTAGTGGTTCTCGAGGCGGGTGGCGATATCGACGAACTGGTCGTAGACAGCGGGCATCTCCTCATGCAGCTTGGAGATCTTGCTCGGCGTGCGGATACCGGCGACGACATCCTCGCCCTGGGCGTTGATGAGGTATTCGCCGAACAGCGCCTTCTCACCGGTGGCCGGATCGCGCGTGAAGGCGACGCCGGTGCCGGACTTGTCGTTCAGATTGCCGAAGACCATCGGCTGCACGTTGACGGCGGTGCCCCACGAGTAGGGGATGTCGTTCATGCGGCGATAGACGTTGGCGCGGGGGTTATCCCAGGAGCGGAAGACGGCCTTGATGGCCTCCATGAGCTGGACGGCCGGATCGGTCGGGAAGTCCTCGCCCTTTTCTTCCTTATAGTGAGCCTTGAACAGGTCAACGAGCTTCTTCATGTCGTCGGCGTCGAGGTCGATGTCGTTCTTGACGCCCTTGGCGGCCTTGACTTCGTCGATGATGACCTCGAACGTCTTCTTGGACAGCTCCATGACAACGTCGGAGAACATCTGGATAAAGCGGCGATAGGAATCGTAAACAAAGCGGGTAAACGCAGGCGTGGGGTTACCGGCGATGAGACCGGCGGCGACCTCGTCGTTCAGGCCGAGGTTCAGGATGGTGTCCATCATGCCGGGCATGGAGGCGCGGGCGCCGGAACGGACGGAGACGAGCAGCGGGTTCTTGGCGTCGCCGAACTTCTTGCCGTTGATCTTCTCGATGCGGGCGAGAGCCTCGTAGACCTGCGCCTTGATCTCGTCGTTGATGTTGCGATCGTCCTCATAATACTTCGTGCAGGCTTCCGTGGAGATGGTGAAGCCCTGCGGGACAGGCATGCCGAGATTCGTCATCTCTGCCAGGTTAGCGCCCTTGCCGCCGAGCAGCTCACGCATGGAGCCGTTACCCTCGGAGAACAGGTAAACATATTTGTGCATACTGTTGATAAACCCCTTTCGTGTCTTGGAAACGGTCACTCGCAGCCGTTTCGAATCGTTTTTCTAGTTCTATTCATTCGGATACTTGAACAATATAACACAATCCGCAGGGTTTTTCAATGAATTTCAAAAGAAAAAACCGAAAAAGGCCAATGTAAATATTTTCAGACAGAAAAATGGCGCAAAACCGTCATTTTGCCAGAAAAAACCCGCTGCGCTCCTCCCAAAACGCAGCGGGTTTGAAATTGTTTTTTCAGGAACGGGACATGGGGCAAGCTGAAAATGGAGAGTGGAAAGCTACGCGAGGCCGCCGACCATGTGTTGTAGTTGCGGGGGAGCGGACAGCCGTGCCCGGCGGTACAGTAACGATCGGTACGGGCTGTCGTT
>ERZ827528.3639-NODE-3639-length-12336-cov-3.194365_pt1 | contig 12336 bp, 9 predicted proteins | sample MGYA00519768_ERZ827528 | MGnify/ENA primary metagenome ERZ827528 (study PRJEB31778, sample SAMEA3449343) | human gut metagenome | biome: human gut; feature: human-associated habitat; material: faeces | place: United Kingdom | collected 2010/2012 ...
CATGAGGAACTATGGCGAGAATTCCTGTGACCGAACTTACATGTCCGTCAAGGCCCATCTCACCTAATATAAGTATATTTTCAATGGATTCCTGTGGGATGATCCCCATAGACGCAAGTATTCCTACTGCAATTGGAAGGTCAAACGCCGTTCCCTCTTTTCTGATATCCGCCGGAAACAGATTAATAGTGACTCTTTTCGGCGGCAAACTGAAATCGGAATTGCGAAGTGCGGTCCTGACGCGTTCTCCGGCCTCCCTGACGCAGGCGGACAGATATCCAACCATATTCATCATAGGAAGACCGTCATGTATATCCGTCTCAACAGATATAAGCGTTCCCTCCACACCTCGAACAAGTCCACTTAAAACTTTACTGTACATGTCTTATGTGTGCTCCTTTCTGTCCTTCCGGACAGCCTCTCCATTCGAAGCACATATCATATAAACGAGAATAAACTATCCCTCTCTACAAGTCAAACTCCTTTTTGGATAGTGTCTTTCTTCTGTGTCCAGACCGCAGCTTTGCCGATGCCAGTTTAAGCATCACCACCGCCACAGTCAGATTGAATATAACAGATATCCATGTCATATAGTCCGACATAAACACTGTATAGCCCCCCGCCTTCTCAAGTGACGGCAACAGGCTATTTGCATAAAATGTCTGATCTGCAAATTCAAATATCCACAAAAACGGATTCAGAGCATAAATCGTTCTGATCCCTGCCTGATAAAACTTAAAAGTCTCAACACTTGCAGTCATGTACATAGCAGAGATCATAACTCTTCCTGCAAGGTATGATATAAGCACGATTGCAACCACAGTTATGATAGTTGATATAGTAGCTGACACCGATGTCTTTCGCACACAAGAATAAAACATTCCAAAACTTCCTATATATATATCAACATACAAAACGATTCCGATAAACTCAAACAGTGACTTCCATCCAAGACCTCCCACGACAAACGACACAGCAAGGAATGGAAGAGTTGCCACAACATACATAAATGTTGTCACCATTGCAGAGGCAAGTTTTCCTGCTATTATAGAAAACGACCTGACAGGTGTTGTGAGCATTATCTCTAGTGTCTGTCTCTCACGCTCGCCCGCTATCGATGTAGCTGTCATCACAGGCAGGACCATGCATATTATAGCCAGCTCGCATCCCCCAAGAATAGGGAAAAGCTTTACTATGTATGAATAATATGCCTGATAACCCGATCCAAATGACATGGCAAATGCGACTGATGCAATGATGGCGAAGAGACAGTTTATCATGGTCACCACTATTATCATCTTCGGGCTTCTGGCGTTTACAAGCGCATCCTTCCTGAGTATCGGATTAATGAGTGTTGTTTTTGTCATCTGCACCACCTCCTGTGATCTCAAGAAACAGGGATTCAAGATTCTCCTTCTCCCTAACAAACTGATGCACATGAACACCGTTATCCACAAGGCTCCTCAGAAGCTCCGCATCACTCTCACGGTCCCCGTGATAATACACTATTAGTTCTCCATCTTTTTCAGTTATGCGGTCAACGCTGAAGCGCTCCCTGATTATCACGGATATACGGTCAAGCGCCTCGTGTCCGCTGAGTCCTAATATATACCCCCTTATCTTTACAGGCGCCTCCGCATGTCCCTGCGCCATTATATCATCAACCTTACCGCTGGACACTATCCTTCCGTGATCGATTATCCCTATGCTCGTACACATCTCCGAAAGCTCCGGCAATATATGTGAACTTATCACTACTGTCTTGCCCAGTTCTCTCAGTTTCTTCATTATGTCTTTCATCTCTACTCTAGCTCTCGGATCAAGTCCAGAGTTTGGCTCATCTAATATCAGCAGCTCAGGATCATGGATAAGGGCTCTTGCCACACAAAGTCTCTGCTTCATACCTCTTGACAGCACATCCACAAACTCCTCTCGCTTGTCTGACAGATCTACAAGCTTCAGCAGTCTGTCTGCCATCTCATCTGAAGCCTGTCTGGACATTCCATACATGGAACCGTAGAATTCCATATACTCTATAACCTTAAAGTTGTCGTATACTCCAAAGAAATCAGGAACATATCCTATCTTACGCCTGACATCCGCCGACTTTTTCAGTACATTAACGCCATCTATCAGAAGTTCTCCCGATGTAGCCTTAATTAGTCCGCACATGATCTTCATGGTGGTGGTTTTTCCAGCCCCGTTAGGACCAACAAAGCCAAATATTTCCCCCTTGTCGATATGGAGATTCAGATTGTCCAGGGCAGCGAATCCGTCATAATATTTTGTCAGATTCACAATATCTACCATCACTGTCCACCCCCTCTTGCACTTATACGCGGAAGATATGTCTCTGTATAATCCTCACCCTTATGTGGCGATATGCATCTCAGCCGCATCTCATTATTTTCAATATAAGGAGCCAGTCTGTCTCCCTCTATCTCCTGTGAACCATTTACAAATATGACATCGTAATTGTCTGTATAAAAATTATATGCCTTCACGATCACATTTGCTGTTGACTCATCCTTCGTACTGCTCTCTCTTGTAACGGTAGTTATATTGTCATCGTTCTGGAAGCATATATCTATGTCCACCTGATCCGAATACATCATAAGATCATCGGTGTCATAATCCGACTGTTCAAATCTGTTGACATCCCTTGTGTATATATTGCTGTAATATGCACCGTCTAAATCCTCATAATCCTGGGGATGTATATCATATACCACGTAATTACCATATTTCTCAGATGACTGACCATCACTTATATCGGCCTCCTTATCTATCGTGGCCCACACAGCTATCCTGCCCATTCCTGATGGAACCGATGAATACGCTCCCATCTTGAGCAGCATATAATAATTTCTCGACATCATGACATCTGCCTCATCATCATAATTATAGCCGCTTCCAAATCTGTATATATAATAGTTTTTCATGCAGTCTATTGATAAACCATTTGTCATCTTTCTGTTCTGGAGCTTATTTATATCCATGGATTCCCCTGCCGGCAGGCTGTCCAAACAGTAATAATATCCATCAGTCATAACAACCACGTCCCGCATATCATATGCCGTGTTGTTCTTTACACTTCCCTCTATGCCATCAGTGTAAAGCTTCAATGAACTGTCAAATCTGCCTATGTCATTTGTCGTCACGCTGCTCGCCTGAAGACTTATGCCGCCAAATGGAATATGGGTATCAAACTTCATCGTTATGCCATCATCGCTGGCGCATCTCTCAATGTTCATAGACTGAGAATATGTGGCATCTCCGTAATACTCATCCATAACCTGTACGTTGTCATACTCACTGTTCACATCCACTGAGTAACTATCTGCCTTAGAGCCTATTATGTATGTATATACATTCTGTCTCATAATGTTATCGCTTATGTCCGCCGATTCAAATGTAAGTTCCAGGGGTCTCGTCACGCTGTATCTGGTACTTACAATGTATATTGCAATAGTTCCAACCAACGCCCACGCAGGAACCGTTATCCACATCCACTCTCTCCTGCGAAGTTTTTTCAACACAACGTAGGTTACAGGGCCGCACAGTATCAGGTAAACCACCAGTATCACTATAAAAATATACGGTGATACCACCTTCTTCCTGTTTGTATTTATCGCATTTATTATTCCATAACCTGCACTGTTATCGTAAAATGAACCCTGGACAAGGTTGTTTATCTTGTCGGTGTAGCCAGCCTTGAGTATCATCTCCATAAGCTGCAGTTCACCGCTGCCGCCAGCCACCGGTTTTGATACCAGAGAATACGGAACCACCACTACCCTGCCGTACCCTGTATCCAGAACACTTACACCACCTAACGCGTCGTTTACCTGTGCTCCATATACCGAGATATCTGCAACAGATACTTTCTTATATTCAGTTGAACTGCCTTTATCAGACCATACAGTGACATTTTTCGATGAACTTCCATTTAATTCATAGTTGATAAACTTGCTGTCGAATCCGCCCAGAACTCTGTCCGCATCTTTGCCAAGTGACAATATGAGAGTACCACCCTCGAAAACCCACTCCTGCAAAGCCTCCATCTGATCTTCTGAGAGCTTTGAGGTATCATATTTATCTATCAGAATATAATGGACAACCTCCAGTCCCTGAAGCGAATCTGGGAACAGGTCTGTCTGCATATTCAGTTTTCTGACACTCACACTGTCACTCTGGGTTCTGACCCTCGCATCTTCCAGATTCTCAAATGAATCCCGGTCATCAGACAGTACTCCGACTGTTGTCGCCATCTCATACCCGCTCACACTTGGCTGATCACTCTCAGCATATACTACCTGACCATCCTCATCCTCTATCTGAACGAGCAGCCTTCCATACCCAAGCTCATTTACATAGAATTTCACTGTGTTGTCCGAGTCTGCTCCCCAGTCGATCTCCTGGGAATATTTCATGGTTGCACTGTCACTGTACACCTCGTCATAGTCCGGCATAAGGACCACCCTGCCGCTAAACTCCACATCTGTGTGCACATTCAATACAACCTGAGAGCCCGAATCATAAACCGCATATCCGTCAATACCATAATTCAGGCTTACACTGATGTCAGGATTTCTAGTGATGATCTTGCGTTCTATCTTTCCATATGTACTTCCATCTGCACTGATTTCAGTTGTCCCATCCGATTCATCGTCCATCTCTGCAAATGAGTCATCGCCTTCATCATCCTGTGTATCATATACTGTATTTATAGCCTTACTTCCCGCCTGTGACAACGCTGCCGCATCTGCCTTTATCTGTGTCATCGGCGCCAGATTAGTAAGAAGCATTATCGCTATTGCACTTCCACATACCAAATTATTTTTGAACATATGATGCCTTTCTGTTCCGTTATAGTTTTACAACTATGCTAATAATAAATTCTACAAGAAAATTACGCAACTTACACTTTCGTAAGACCTTTTTCAACATTCCACTCAGTAATCTTTCCGGCGTTATGGCACAAAAAATCCCTGTATACAAAGCTTGCCTGTATACAGGGATCTTATTTTTAACTGAAATATACAACTTCCTCTTCAGGAGCACTTGTAAGTGTGACCTTCTCAGCCGTAAGAACTGGTCCTTCTCCGTCAAAATCAGGATAATACTCATATCCGATCTTCGCTGTCACATCCACCCACTGTCTGTCCACAAGATTTCTAGCTCCCTGATAGTAACACTTGAATCCGACAAACTGGATATCCTCAACACAACATGTCATGGCAAATCTTCCAGGAACAAATGCGTTGCTTCCGTACTGCTTTGGTCTGAATACCATGGCCTTGAAGTGTATCTTCTTGCCATCATATCGCTCCTTCATATCTGATGCATCCACATACCAGATACCGAAATCGTCATCTGGAAGTTCTATGACATCAGCGGTCACATCATACGGCAGATCCTCTGGCTCATTTGTCTCAGGTGCTATAGAACCATCCTTCATTTCAAAGATGATCTGTGCTCTCCTGTTCACTGCCTTGATAGATCTTCTCCACTCGGGGATCTTGGAGTTCTCATCGCATCTATTGAAGATCACCATGTCTGCGCTGTTAAATTGTTCGACCATAGTCGCCTTCATATTCTGTGAATACACATCATATGTCTCAGCATTCACAAATGAGATAACCTGAACGACTGTCCAGCCCTTTGGAACTCTTATCTCAAATATCTTATCAAGCTTCCACATACCATTGTACTCGATCATAACCTGCTCAGGCTCATACTTGTCCTGAAGATCAAGGAGATGGTCAGTTGTAAGCTGATCTTCCTCTATAAACTCTGTATATATATTCGCCTTCTTCAGAGCCTCAAGATCGTACTCTTCCTCTCCATCCTCGCAGACAAGAAGCAGAGTCTTGGCTCCGCCTGTAAAGCCCCTGTCCATAAGAGTTTCCTTGGCAAATGTTGTCTTGCCGCTCTCAAGGAATCCCATGAACACATATACGGGTATCTCTTTATTCTGACGTCCCATCATATTAACTCCTTATTTAAACCTCGAACAGCTGTGCAAGGTCATCTTCCTTAAGCTTGCTTCCTATTACACAGAGCTTTCCTGTGATATCAGCCTTACCCTTTCTGATCTCAAACTCACCTGGTACAAGATCAAAGTACAGCCAGTCACCAGCATCGCTAGGCACAATTCCCTTTGCACGTAGGATAATGCCATACTTCTCTGTGTCAGCCAGGGTGTCAAGAATCTCTCTGAGCTTATCCTCATTGTACTTGTGAGGTGTCTCCTTACCCCAGCTCGTAAATACCTCATCTGCATGATGATGGTGATGATCATGGTCGTGACATCCACATGTGCACTCATCTCCATGATCGTGGTGATGCTCGTGATCATGCTCATGATCGTGATGATGCTCGTGATCGTGGTGGTCATGGTCATGATGGTGATCATGATCGTGACATCCGCAGTCATCTCCGTGATCATGCTCATGATCATGTCCGCTCTTTGCCTCATCCATCATTGTCTCCTCAAGAGACTTATAGTTCTGCATAGCCTCTCGGATAGCAACTCCATCAAGCTCATCCCATGGAGTTGTAATGATTGTTGCATGATCATTCTTCTCTCTGATCATGGCTACTGCCTTCTCTATCTTGTCCTGTGTAGTTGTCTGTGTTCTACTCAGGATGATAGTGTTGGCACTCTCTATCTGGTTGTTGAAGAACTCACCGAAGTTCTTCATGTAAATCTTGACCTTTGATACATCTGCAACAGTTGTATAGCTGTCAAGCTCCACATCGAGATCTGCTGACACATCTTTAACTGCCTTGATAACGTCAGACAGTTTGCCAACTCCTGATGGCTCAATAATGATCCTGTCAGGTGTATAGTCTGTTATAACCTGCTTGAGTGCAGTACCAAAATCTCCGACCAGTGAACAACAGATACAACCTGAGTTCATCTCTGTGATCTGAACACCGGCATCCTTCAGGAAACCGCCATCGATTCCGATCTCTCCAAACTCGTTCTCAATAAGAACCAGCTTTTCTCCCTTAAATGCCTGCTCAATAAGTTTCTTGATCAACGTTGTCTTACCGGCTCCAAGGAAACCTGAGATAATATCAATCTTTGTCATATCAATCACTCCTTAAACAAATTTATATTAAGACTGCGCATATGAGTTATGTCTGCACAGCTTTGATATCAATACATCCTTATGGATTATACTCGATTGCCCTGATTTTTGCAAGGAATCATGTGTACATCCACCTGGTTGAATGGAATCTCTATTCCATTTTCATCAAATGCTTTTTTCAGCTTCCACATAGCGTCCCATTTTGCATCAAAAAACTTCTCGATCCTTGCGTAGAACTTGACATACATATTGATCCCGCTGTCAGCAAATTCATCTATATACAGCAATACCTGTTCATCCTTCAGATAACCGTCAACATCCTTTATCACATCCAGTGTAACTCTCTTTACCTTCTCTATATCCGAGTCGTATGCTACCGAAAATGGGATCTCAACTCTTCTCATATCATGTTCCGTGACATTTACGAGAGAAGTGTTAGATATGTTGCCATTTGGTATGACTACTGATTTATTATCAAGGGTTATAAGTCTGGTGTAAAAAATATCTATTGATACGACTGTGCCCTCACAGTGTGTATTGTTCTCTACTATATAATCTCCAACTCTGAACGGTTTTAGCATGAGGATAAGCAGTCCTCCCGCAAGGTTGGACAAGCTGCCCTGCAGTGCAAGGCCAAGCGTTACTCCCGCTGTACCCAGTATGGTAATGAACGATGTTATCTGAAGTCCCACAATGCTTGCAGCTGTGAGAACTATCAAGACATTTAACACAACTTTCACAGCCGACACGAAAAATCCTGCAACACTCGTGTCAAGCTTAGACTTCTCAAAGCTCCTTCTTAGTATCTTTAGGAGCAGCTTCACAAGCTTGAAGCACACTACCATAAAGATAATTGCCACAACTATGCTTCCCAGCTTTGACATACACCAGTCTGTAAGTTTCTGGATGTACTGTCCTATGACACTCACCTGGTCCGTTGCCTCTTTCACGGCGTCTTCAACAACATTTTCCGTGGTCGCACTGTATGATGCCATATTGACTAAAGTCTCTGGTAATATCATAAATATACATTCCTCCTGTCTTCATTACTCAACAAAATATATGAAATACTAAGCTAAAAACGCTGTGCAGAAATCCCAGCCACAAGCCGCCCATCCCCGCACAGCGTCATATCTCTATCGATCTATAGTCGCTATCTCTATAGCTTATTTAGTGTTTACATGGGCAAAGACCGCAAATGACAGCGCTGGAGCAGTAACCGTTATCCTACCATCAGCGGAGCTCTTATAGCCTCTGTTATTGTTTCCCTCGCCTCCAAACTTCTGGTTGTCACTGGAGAACACCTCTCTGTACCTGCCATCTGCAAGCACTGGCATACTGTACTCCGCATCCTTAAGTCCGAAGTTGCACACTACATACATCACATCATCAGGCCTCATTCCCCTTCTTACAAATGACATGACCTGTCCATCTTCACTGAACTCCACATTGCCATCTGCCTGTCCGTGAAAGGCTGTCTTTGAACTGTACAGCTTGTTGATCTCCTTAACATACTTCTGAAAGTAGCTGTTGGCATCAAATTCAAGTACCGACCAGTCTATCATACTTCTGCCATCAAATCCGTTAAATCCGCCTAGCTCCTGACCCATAAATGTGAGTTTTCTTCCCGGAAGCGTCATCACAAGTCCGAAAAGCACCCTAAGATCAGCATATTTGTCCTCATATCCTCCCGGCATCTTTGATGCATAGCTGCCTCTCTGTCCAGCAACAGCATCATGGCTGAGTGCCCAGACAGAACTGTCACTCTCATCAAATGTGATACCACAGGTGTAATCACTGAAGCTTCCTCTGGCTGCCGGCGGGATCATCATATAATCCGTTACCCTCGTCACAGCCTCATTGTTCCATCCAAGACCGACAAGCACATCCGCATATCTGTCACCAGTGATGTTTCTGAATTCTCTCACCAGCTCTTCATCCTCTATTCTGATTCCGTCAAGGTGATAGGTATCGATCCAATACGACAGACAATCTATGTCCTTCACAGTGACCATATCCATGATCACCCCTATGCCCTTGCTGTGCAGATGATCGACCATCGCCATGAAATCTACTGGTGTTCCATACCTCGATGTCGGCGCAAACATTCCCACAGTATCATATCCCCAGCCTGAATCATCTCCGTACTCCATAAGCGGCATGAACTGGATATAGTTATATCCCATATTCTTCACATAAGTGGCTATCTCCCTGCCAAACTCTGCGTATGTCAGCTTTCCATCGTCAGGAACATTGCCCCATGTAGGCATATGAACTTCATATATATTGACGCCTGCTGCTTTGTTTCTGTTCTTCATATACGCTGAATCATTCCAGCTGTACTCAAGTTCTGTCAGTATGGATGCATTGCCCGGCGCCACCTCATAAGCAACCGCATATGGATCCGCAAATATATCCACATTGCCATCTCTATATAATGCCTCAAACTTATATCTCGTATTCGCAAGATCTCCCGGAATAAACAGTTCGAATATATCCGTATAATCAATCCTTCTCATAGGATTTACTCTTCCGTCCCAGCCGTTAAAATCTCCAACCACGCTGACTCTGACTGCCCCCGGCATATTCATACAGAACGACACACCGGAAACTCCGTTCATCGTGATCTTTCTAGCCCCAAACACTTCTTTCACATGGAATCCGGACTCCACATCATCATCGCCATCAACGACTTTCATGACCATCTCCGGATCAACGCTGTAACCAAATGAATAAGGATCATATATATCTTTTACGGCATCCTCCTCACCTGATTCCCCCCATATCTTTTTTGTAACCCTGAGTTTATATGCAAATTCTGATCTATCTTTTATTCTGACTGTAAAAAATCCCTGAGATCCTATCTCCTTCATCGGATATTCCTGCTCCCCATCCATCACAGACACGGATGCAGCCCCAGGCAGATATGCATTCACATAACAGTCTTTAAGACATTTATGCATTCCCAGTATATGATGAGGATTGCCGTGTGTAGCTCTTGTTATCGATGCAATCTCATCTGACTTTAGTACAAATATATCCATAAAACCTTCTCCTACATATTTATCTTCCGTCTATGGCGTGAATGAATATTCCACTCCTAAGCTTTGGCTCAAACCATGTAGACTTCGGCGGCATGAGAAGACCAGCATCCGCTATATCAAATAGCTCTGTGATCGATGTAGGATACATGGAAAATGCAACTGCCATTCCGTCATCCACCAATCTCTCGAGCTCTGAAAGTCCTCTGATTCCCCCTATGAACATGATCCTCTGATCTGTTCTCGGATCCTGTATTCCAAGTATCGGTGCAAGCACATTGTCCTGAAGCACCGACACATCCAGTCTTCCGACCACATCATCTGGTACAATACTGTCCTTAACATTCAGTCTGTACCACTGTCCATCAATATACATGCCGACCTGTCCCTTGATATCTGGATCAACGGGGGTGCTGCTCTCAGCCACATCAAATATCTGTGATATACTGTCCATAAATCCATCTTTATCAAGTCCATTCAGGTCCTTAACGACTCTGTTATACGGCATGATCATGAGCTGATCATGAGGGAAAAGTACAGAGAGGAAATAATTGAACTCCTCTTGTCCGGTGTATCCCGGATTCTTCTCTCTCATATGCATTCCAGCCTTCACAGCAGATGCAGCCCTGTGATGTCCATCCGCAATATATATGTCATTTACATTGTCGAAAGCCTCTCTGATGGTGTCGATATCCCCCTGATCTTCTATGATCCATACATTGTGGGTTATTCCATCGGGCGATGTGAAGCCATAAAGCTTCTCTCCACACTTCACTCTGCCTATGATCTCATCAACCTTATCTATAGCTCTGTACGCAAGGAATATAGGCCCCGTCTGCGCCCCGCACGCCTCAACATGCTTTATTCTGTCTATCTCCTTGTCTTCTCTTGTGTTCTCATGCTTCTTGATAACCCCATTTATATAATCGTCTATAGAAGCACATGCCACAAGTCCCGTCTGATGTCTGCCATCCATGATAAGCTCATAAATATAATAGACTGGTCTGCGCTCCATAATATACGTTCCATCATCTATCATACCCTGAAGCAGCTGGCCAGCCTTATCATATACACATGGAGCATATGTATCTACATCTGGTCCAAAGGATGTCTCAGCTCTGTCCACTTTCAAAAATGATAATGGTTCACGCTTGACCTCTATCTCTGCTTCCTGACGGTTATACACATCGTATGGCAAGGCAGCTACTCTGCCTGCAACATCGGGTCTCGGTCTATAGGCTCTAAAACTTCTGATTGTTGCCATATTCATTACTCCTGTCATAAATATTTTATTGTATGTGCCAATTAACCTCTTACTGCCTTGACAACCTTCTTAATGGAATCCTCATATTCCTCTTCTGATGAGTTCTCAAATATAAAGAGATCCTTGATGTTGGTTGGTGGATTGAAGTTCTGGCTGTTGATGTACTCATCCCAGCGCTCAAGCTTCCATGTATCTCTGTCTGAAGCTCTCTTGATCATTCTCTCGTGACATACATCTTTTCTTGTATTAACCCAGATAACGAAAAGCTCTGCATCTTTCTCAGCAAGCTTTGCACGAAGATTTGCAAGGTACTCATCATCTCTGATCTCCTCTGTAAAAGGTGCATTGATAAGCACTGTATCATTGTAATCCAGCGCCTCAAATGCGAGATCAAGAACACAGTAATACTCGTAATCTCTGATCTCCTTCTGGAAGAAGTCTGATGAACGATTGTACTCCTGTCCGGCAACTACAAATATCTGCTTTGAGAGCACGATCAGTGTATCCTTGTCAAGGTATACACAATTGTGAAGTGCCTTTGCAACCTGCTTTGAAATAAATGTCTTTCCACATGCTGGTGGTGATGTAACTAAAATAAGCTTCTTCATATCTATAAATGCCTCCATGTAAATGAAATCAATTTTTCTAATAGTGTATCACAATTACAATTTGCTTACAACATTTTTTAACGTTAAATAAAAATAAAGAACAGCATACGACATTCGTCGGGTACGGACATTCGTCGGGGACGGACATTCGTCGGGGACGGAGGTACCTGACCCCCTGGGTTCTGGGGACCAATATAATAAAAAAAAGCCTGTTCAGCCAACAGTTGATACATTTCGTATCGACCTTGACTAAACAGGCTTAATCCTGTCAAATATTTATAAATTATCAGCTTTTATATCGCCAGGAATTTATTTCTTTGTGA
>ERZ827528.3641-NODE-3641-length-12333-cov-4.126405_pt1 | contig 12333 bp, 10 predicted proteins | sample MGYA00519768_ERZ827528 | MGnify/ENA primary metagenome ERZ827528 (study PRJEB31778, sample SAMEA3449343) | human gut metagenome | biome: human gut; feature: human-associated habitat; material: faeces | place: United Kingdom | collected 2010/2012 ...
CTGCATCACGGACAAGGCGAAAGGCTTGGCCTCGTCGTCGGTGTGGGACTTGCCGGTCATGTACTTGACGCACTCATAAAGTCCGGCGTAGCCCAGAGAAATGGTGGAGTAGCCGCCATAGAGCAGCTTGTCGATGGGCTCGCCCTTGGGCAGCCGTGCCAGCGCGCCGTACTGCCACAGGATGGGCGCGGCATCGGACAGCGTGCCCTTGAGCCGCTCATGGCGGCACCGCAGCGCCCGGTGGCACAGCTCCAGACGGTCTTCAAAGACCTCCCAGAATTTGGTCACATCCCGGCCGGAGGACAACGCCACGTCCACCAGATTGATGGTGACGACGCCCTGATTGAACCGGCCGTAATACTTGGGCTTGCCCGGCTCGTAGTTTCCGGCTCTGGCCACATTGTCCCAGCCATTGCCGGAACGGTCGGGGGTCAGGAAGCTGCGGCAGCCCATGCAGGTGTAGACGTCTCCGTGACCCGGGGTCTCCCCCTTGGAGAGCTTGTACTCCCGCATCTTCTTTTCGCTGATATAGTCGGGAACCATCCGCTTGGCAGTACACTGGGCGGCAAGCCGGGTCAGGTACCAGTAAGGTGTCCCCTCCCGGACGTTGTCTTCCTCCAGAACGTAAATGAGCTTGGGGAAGGCGGGGGTGATCCACACGCCCTTCTCGTTCTTCACGCCCTCGTAGCGCTGGCGCAGGGTCTCCTCGATGATCATGGCGAGATCCTTCTTCTCCTGCTCGCTCTTGGCTTCGTTGAGGTACATGAACACGGTGATGAAGGGAGCCTGTCCATTGGTGGTCATCAGGGTGACGACCTGATACTGGATGGTCTGAACGCCCCGGCGCACTTCCTCCCGCAGGCGGTCTTCCACCACCTTGGAGATGGTCTCCTCCGCGGGCGCAACGCCGAAAGCGGCCATTTCCCGCTCCACGGTCTTGCGGATCTTTTCCCGGCTGACCTGAACGAAGGGGGCAAGATGCGTCAGGGAAATGGACTGTCCGCCATACTGGTTGGACGCCACCTGCGCGATGATCTGGGTGGCGATGTTGCAGGCGGTGGAGAAGGAATGGGGCTTCTCGATCAGGGTGCCGGAGATGACGGTGCCGTTTTGCAGCATGTCCTCCAGATTCACCAGATCGCAGTTGTGCATATGCTGGGCATAATAGTCCGCGTCATGGAAATGGATGATGCCGGCCTCGTGGGCGTCCACCACTTCCTTGGGAAGCAGGATACGACTGGTGATGTCCTTGCTGACCTCGCCCGCCATGTAGTCCCGCTGGACGGCGTTGATGGTGGGGTTCTTGTTGGCGTTCTCCTGCTTGACTTCCTCGTTATTGCACTCGATCAGGCTGAGGATGCGGTCGTCCGTGGTGTTGGACTGACGCAGAAGGCTGCGGGTATAGCGGTAGGTGATATATTCCTTGGCCACCTCGAAAGCGCCGTGAGCCATGATGGCCTTTTCCACCAGATCCTGAATTTCCTCTACGGACGGGCTGCGGCCCATTTCCTCGCAGGCAATCTGGACGCTCTGGGAAATTCTCTCGATCTGCAGCGGGGTCATACGTACCTTCTCGTCCACCGCATCATTGGCCTTGGTCACGGCCATGATGATCTTATCAATGTCGAAAACGACTTCCGCACCGTTACGTTTAATAATCTTCATAGGCTTTTCCTCCTTGGGTTCCCGTTTCTCAATCAATTCGTGCATGGCCTATTATACAATATATTGTGGTTTTGTCAATAGCAAATCACAAAATATAGTATTTTCGTTTTCTACATCAAAAAGTTCCCCATTCTTCCCTCCGCCGCTGCCGGCCTGCGTCGGAGGGAAAGTTCCGTTTTTCCGGCAAACCGCAAAAGAAGGGTTTGAAATATGCCGCGGAATATAGTATAATCCAGAGAAGCGGTCTTTACATAATTCCCCTTTTTTCCCGACCAAAAATGAAAGGAGACTTTTTCATGAAAAAATCTTTCGGCACTTTGCCCTCCGGCGAAGAGACCTTTCTCTACACAATATCCTGTGGTAAGCTGTCCGCCGGCGTCACAGACTACGGTGCGACGCTGGTTTCCCTGCTGGTCCCCGACCGGGACGGCGTACTCGCCGACGTGGTGCTGGGCTACGACGACTGTGAGGGCTACCGCACAGGAAACGGCGCCTGTCTCGGCGCAACCGTGGGTCGGAACGCCAACCGGCTCAAGGGCGCGTCCTTCGATCTGAACGGGAAAACCTACCATATGCCCGCCAATGAGGGCAGCAACAACCTCCACTCCGGCCCGGACTTTTTCTTCCATCGGCTGTGGAAGCTGGTTTCCCACACGGAAAGCGCCGTCACGCTGGAGCTTACCAGCCCCAACGGCGATCAGGGTTTCCCCGGGAACGCCGTCATTCAGGTCACCTACGCCCTGAAAGCGGATGGAGCGCTGCACATTCTCTATAAGGCCGCCTGCGATCAGGACACCGTATTCAATTTCACCAACCACAGCTATTTCAATCTGGCGGGACACGACCGGACCGGCAGAGCCATGGAGCAGCTGCTCACCATTCCCGGGCGCTTCTTCAACCCCGACGACGCCGAAAACATCCCCACCGGCGAGCTGCGGCCGGTGGCCGGAACCCCCATGGATTTCCGCGCGCCCAAGCCCATCGGGCAGGACATCGGCGCGGACTACGAGCCGCTGAAGCTTCAGGGTGGCTACGACCACAACTGGGAGGTCTTCTGCAATCCCTGCGCCACCCTGTCTGACCCGGTCTCCGGCAGGAGCATGAGCGTCTGCACCGACTGCCCGGGCATTCAGCTGTACGCGGGCAACTTCTTAGACGAGACCGGCAAGGGCGGCGTACACTACGGCAAGCGCTCCGGCGTGGCGCTGGAGACCCAGTTCTACCCCGACAGTCTCCACCATCCCGGCTGGCCGCAGCCCATCACCCGTGCCGGTGAGACCTACCGCAGCGAGACGGTATACCGCTTCTCCTGGGATAGCTGAGGAAACTCTGAATAAATCGTCTGCCCCTAAATTACTTGTCCCCTCCCCGATGCTTCCAATTTATGCACTTCCTGACAGGCGGCGCATAAACTGTCCTATGGACAGCCGCGCCCACATTTTCACCAGCGACACCCGCATCGGAGAAGCCGACGGCTGCACGCTCTCTTCCTCCAATCGTCCTACCGCCGTGGTAGAGGTCACTGCCCCCAATCAGGAAGGCGACGTTTTCCCGATACATATTTGGCACATTACAAAGCGGAGGTACTCTCAAGCAGGAGTACCTCCGTTTTCGTTTCTGTCTGTCAGGCTCTCTCCGTATCCAGCCGGTTGTGGGAGAACATCCGCACATTCTGGCTGATATTTCGGTTGATACAGGCCGTGTACAGAATGTCGATCATATTCAGCTGGGCAATTCGGGAGGACATAGCGCCGCTGCGGTACAGTTCCTCCGAAGCCATCACGTTCAGGCAGCAGGCTGCCATCCGAGAAATGGGCGACAACTCAAAGCGGGTAATGGCGATGATGGGCGTTCCCTGCGCCTTCAGATATTCCGCGCAGCGGACAATTTCCTCGGTTCTACCCGAATAGCTGATGACAATCGCCACGTCGTTTGGTTTGGAATTCCGGGCGATGACGTACTGAGAGTGAATGTCCTCGCAGCAGGAGCAGGGCTTGTCGATCCGGAGGAATTTCAGATACGCGTCCTTGGCCACCAGCTGGGAAGCGCCCAGTCCGAACAGAAGGACGGAATCCGCCCGGCAGATCATGTCAACCGCCTGTTCCAGCACCTGCGGCTCCACGAGCTTCACCGTTTCTTCCAGTGACGCAATGTTCCGGTAGGTGATCTTGTAGACGATATCCGAAGTGCTTCCGGCGGTGACGCGGGCATTCCCCTTGGTCTGCTCCTGCGTCCGCACGGCGATCTCAAACAACAGCTGCTTCTGCAGATCCCGGTAGCCCTCAAATCCCAGCTTTTTGCACAGGCGCACAATGGTCGCCGCGGAGCTGAAGGAGCGCTGGGACAGCTCCTTTACACTGAGCTGGGGAATTTCCTCGGAATGCTCCAGAAGATACCGAAGCGCCCCCTGCTCCGCGCCGCTGGCCGTGGGCAGATACTGCTTCGCGCGAATCAAAACACTTTTCAAGTAAATCATCTCCTACCCGAGTTTCATCTGTGATAGTTTAGCACATTTTTTCCGAAAAAGCAAGAATCCGCCCCTGCACCCGGCATAACCGGTACGCAGGGGCAGTCTTTTACACATCTTTTACCCGTTCCGCGGGAACGGTGAAAAACGTCAGCACGAAGCCCATGACGCAGCTGATGGCAAGTCCCACGCAGTATAAAAGCATACCCTTGGTTCCCACCGGCCCCGCGCCCATCATGGGGATACCGAGCAAACCGGAAGCGCCCCAGCCGTAGGACGCCACGCCGCAGGCCATAATACGCCAAAGCCGCCGCCAAGGCAGGCCGTCACAAAGGGTCTGCCAAGAGGCAGCGTCACGCCGTAGAGCAGCGGAGACCCGACCCCCATCATGCCGGGAATGACCGGATCAAATATTTTTCCGAAAACTTCAAAATTCGGTTTTTCCTGTTTTTAGGGTCTATCTGAAAACCGGGAATATGACCAACAGCGAGGGATTTTTCGCCTGCTGAAGCCATTTTTCCGCAGGAATACTTTGTGTATTACAAGGGAAAATGGTGCACAGCAGGCGGAAAAGACCCGCTGTTTGGGCATGTTGACGGTTTTCAGATAGACCCTAAATTCTGTTTTCCATAGGCTTCTACAGGCTGATTTTCCCCATAACCACCGGATTCTTCGCCCCCGTGACCGTGGGAACGTTGTTGCATCCGGCAAAAATTGCCTCGTTGGCCAGCACCGCGAAGGCCACGGCCTCCTTGGCATTGCTGTCGTAGCCCAGATCCTCGTTGGTCAGGACCCGGCACTCCGGCAGCGCTCTGGCAACCGCCTGCACCAAGGTCTTATTCATGCTTCCGCCGCCGCCGATGATCAGCTTATCCGGTTTCCGGGGGAAATAATGCTCCACACTGTAGCGGATGGTCTGCGCCGTGTAGTCCGTCACCGTGGCCATCAGATCCTGACCGGAGATGTTCTCCCTGCGGGCATAGTCCATGATCTTCTTCACAAAGTCGGGGCCATAGTATTCCCGCCCGGTGGTTTTCGGGGGCTTCCGGCTCAGGTAAGCGTCCTGCATCAGCATTTCCAGCAGCTTTTCATGCACCTTTCCTCCGGCAGCATAAGCACCGCCCTCGTCAAAGGTCTTTCCCCCGCCGGTCAGCTCCGTATAGACCGCATCCATGACCATATTGCCCGGGCCGGTATCAAAGGCGAACACGTCCTCCAGCCGACAGGCCGGGAGCAGACAGGTGATATTGCCGATGCCGCCGATGTTCTGCAAGGCCACGCACTCGGTCTCGCTGCGGTAAATCAGGAACTCGCTGTAGGGTACCAGTGGTGCGCCCAGTCCGTCCGCCGCCACGTCCCGGACCCGGAAATCGCTCACCACCAGGCAGCCAAACCGCTGCGCCAGTACAGAGCCTTCTCCCAGCTGGAATGTGCTGCGGAAGCTGTGTCCAAGGTATGTTTCCGGCAGCGGGATGTGCCAGAAGGTCTGGCCGTGGCTGCCGATGAGGTCGATCTGCTCCGCCCGGATGCCGGTCTCAGCGCAAAGCGCCTCCACCGCCTGAACGTACAGCTCTCCCAGAAGAAAATTCATTTTGCAGAAATCCGCCGCGCAGGCGATGTTTCCGCTTGCCAGCCGCAGAATTTCCCGGCGAATCTCCCTGGAAAAGGGCTGAAATACAAAGCCCAGCTGCTCGATTTTGGAAGCCGTTCCATGCCCGGTGATCCGGCACAGCGCCGCGTCCACGCCGTCGGCCGAGGTGCCGGACATCAGTCCCACCACGAGACGGCTGTCTTTTTCCATACATTCTACGATCGGATGCACATTGTCACCTCACAGCATTTCTTTTGCCAGCATCAGCGCGCCGGCCGCTGCGTCCTGCTCCGGCTCCGTGCAGGTAAGAGCGGGATACTGCCTGCCCATTTCCGCGACGAAGGTCTTCCGAAGCTTGGTGTCATGCTCCAGCAGTCCGCCCAGCATGGCGACCTTTCCGGCTTTGATGCCCAGCTGCCGCGCCACCGCGCCCACCAGCCCGGTCATCTTGACGGCATTGTCCCGGATGATTTCCAGAGCGACCGCGTCGTCCTGTCCCGCCGCCTGCTCCACCAGGGGCGCCAGCGCCGCGATCCGGCTCTTGTCGCCGCCGTAGGTGTAGGAAATGATCTTCTTCTGATCGTCCAGTTCCATCTGCTCGGCCAGCAGCTGAGACAGCAGGGTTTTCTCGCCCCAGCCGTCCCATGCGCGGGCAACTGCCGCCAGAGCGTCCCTGCCCAGAGCGTAGCCGCTGCCCTCGTCGCCGATCAAATGTCCCCAGCCGCCGGAACGGGCATACTCCCCCGCCCCGTTCTTTCCGAAGCAGATGGAGCCGGTGCCCGCAATCAGGGCGATGCCCGCTTCGCCGGACAATGCGCCATTCAGGGCGATCACCTGATCGCCCACCAGATTCCAGTTCTCGATGCCGCCCCGGGTCATTTCCGTCTCCACGATACGGGTCATTTCTTTGTTGCTGATACCGGCGGAGCCGATACAAAGCGCCCGGCAATCACCCAGTCCGTTCAGATAGGCGCACAGCTCCTGCAGCAGCGCGGAGAACCGCTCCGCGCCGATGCTGTTCATATTGAAGGGGCCGAACACCGCGGTATCCAGCATCTTTCCCTCCGGCGAGGCGCAGACTACCTTGGTCTTGGTGCCGCCGCCGTCTACTCCTGCAATAAAGTCCATTGGTTTCTCCCTTTCGACTTACAGCAGATGATCCAGTGCTTTCCGAACGGCCGCGTCCCAGAACTCCCAGTTGTGGATACCCGTCCAGTGTTCAAACCGGATGTCCGCGCCCAGCGCCGTCAGCTTGTCCGCCAGCTGCACATTGGCGGCGTACAGAGCGTCCTGCTCGCCGCAGGCCATATAGAGCTTCGGTAGCCGCGCCGCATCCGCTTTTTCCGCCAACGTCAGCAGATTGCAGTCCGCCGGAATTTCCAGAGACTGACCGAACACGGCCTGAAGCTCTCGTTTCTCCGCCGGTGTCTGCACGGCGACAAATTCCTCGATATCCGCCACTGCGGAAAAGGCCGCTGCCCCGGCGTAACGTTCCGGGGTTTGCAGCACGCATTTCAGCGTGCCGTAGCCGCCCATGGAAAGGCCCATGATGTAGTTCTTCTCCCGCTTGGCGGAGAACCCGAAAAAGCCCCGGCAAATCTCCGGCAGTTCGTCGTGAATAAAGGTGAAATAGGGCAGTCCTCGATCCATGTCCGCGTAAAAACTTCGCTGAACCTCCGGCATCACCAGCGCCGCGTTCTTTTCCCGGGCATAGCGCTCCACGCTGGTATACCGCGCCCAGCCGGTGCAGTTGTCCTCCAGCCCATGGAGCAGATATACCACCGGCACCTGAGAGAGGTCGGTTTTCTCCGGCAGAATGACGGTCATGGAGGTATTCATCCCCATGGCGTCCGACCGGAAATCACAACGCAGATGTGCCATAATCAGTTCTCCCCCACGGCCTGGGCGACCCGCCCCTCATGGGCTTCCAGCCGCTGCTCGGCCTCGTGCACATCGCTGCCGGTTTTCAGCATGACAATGGCGACCTTCGCCCGATAGCCGCACTTTTCCAGCGCCTCGGTAGCCGTATCGTAATCCACGCCGGTGGCTTCACAGACGATGCGCTTGCACCGCTCCACCAGCTTGGCGTTGGTAGGCTCCACGTCCACCATCAGGTTGCCGTAGACCTTGCCCAGCTTGATCATCGCACCGGTAGATAGCATATTCAGCACCATCTTCTGGGCGGTGCCGCTCTTCATCCGGGTGGAACCGGTGACCACCTCCGGGCCGGGGGTGGGGGTGATGGCGATTTCCGCCGTCTTTTCCACCTGGGAACCGGGGTTGCAGGAAATGCCGATAACATGGGCGCCCTGCTCCTTGGCGTAATTCATAGCGCCCAGCACATAGGGCGTTCTGCCGGAGGCGGCAATGCCCACCAGCACGTCCTTGCTTCCAAAGCCGATTTTCTTCAAATCCTCCGCGCCAAGGGCTTCGTCGTCCTCCGCGCCTTCCTTTGCCCGGAAAATCGCCTCGTTTCCGCCGGCGATCAGGCCGATCACCTCGCCGGGATCGGTAGAGTAAGTGGGCGGGCATTCCACGGCGTCCAGAACGCCCAGACGTCCGGAAGTGCCGCAGCCGCTGTACACCAGCCGTCCGCCCTGCTTCAGCTGGGCAGCGATCACATCCACCGCCTGAGCGATGTGTTCGGCCTCGGCTCCCACCGCCTCGGCGACCTTTTTATCTTCTTCGTTGATCAGCTTCACCATGCTCAGCGTACTCATGGTGTCGATCTGTGCAGTCCGGCTGTTACGCTGTTCTGTCTTGATAGAATTGAGATCCATATCGTTCCTCCAGTTACGCTCAGCCCCGGGCAGACGGTTTTACCGCCTGCACCGGCGCCGCGCTTTCATTATTCGTGATTCAATCGCAAAGAGAACAGGCAACAAAATGATCCGGGCTGACTTCCTTCAGGCAGACATTAGTTTAGCATTGCGAAACGAGTTTGTCAACAGCCGCCAGCCGATGCGGAATTGCGTTTCACACTTTGTCATAATTTGATGGTATCTGCACGAATATGCGAAATATTTGCGCTTGCGATTTGGCGCAATGACGAAAATATGGCTTTTGAACTGTGCATTTTGCTTTGGGTGGTTTTAGGGAAGCTCTGATTAAATCGGCAAGAGCTGGAGGCAGGAAATTCCGGCTCAGCCGCAGCCGATTTGTTCAGAGGTTCCCCAGTCCCCCTTTGTCCCCTCCCCTGATGCTTCCAATTTATGCACTTCCTGACAGGCGGCGCATAAACTGTCCTATAAGCAATTTTCGCTTAAATCACGCCATCAGGAGGGGTTTCCATGTCTGAGCAATGTCCGGACATCCTGCGCTGCGATCCTCAGAATCTGCGTCAGGCCATGTCCATTCACACACGGAAGATAACCGACGCCTGCCGGGATAAGGACTGCGTGGAAGACCTGCGGGTCTATCTCACCGCCGGTTCCCAGCAGACGCTTGACAACGCCGCCAACGTGCGGGTACGCAGCGCCCAGCTGCTGCACACCTACATCGATGTGGAGCCGGTCGCCTTTGACCGGAATCACTACTGTATCGACATCACCTTCTACTACCGCATTCTGGCGGACGCTGTGATCGGCACCTGCCGTCCCGCGGCACTGAGCGGTCTCGCGGTATTCTCCAAACGGGCGGTGCTATGCGGTGAGGACAGCCGCGCCCACATTTTCACCAGCGACACCCGCATTGGAGAAGCCGACGGCTGCACGCTCTCTTCCTCCAACCGTCCTACCGCCGTGGTGGAGGTGCTTGACCCCATGGTGCTCAGCTCCAAGGTCAAGGATGCCTGCGAGTGCGGCACGGCGGAGTCCGTCACCGTCCAGATTCCCGCAGGCATCCGGGCGCTGTTCGACGAAGATCTGACCATCCCCGGCGACCATCGCCGCCTGTACGTCACGCTGGGACAGTTCTCCATCGTCCGGCTGGAACGGGATGTGCAGCTGGTCGTGCCGATGGTGGAATACGCCATCCCAGAAAAGGAATGCTGCGACAGCGAGGGCTGCTGCACCGAAGACCCCTGCGAAATGTTCAGCCGCATTCCCTTCCCCGCTCGCCAGTTCACTCCCACCGGCTGTGACCGGAAGAAAGAAACTCCCTGCGATCGGGATTAACAACGCTGCCCCCAAAGGCTTTTGGCCTTTGGGGGCAAATTCTGTCATCTAGTGTTCCACATACTTTGGCAGGATTTCGTCCACGTCTACGTAATAGTGCTTAAAACTGTCATTTTCCACGTAGACCTTCACCTTTTTCCCGATCAGTTCCGGGTCGCGGAAAATGCGCAGGCTGGGGCTTTTGAAAATGTGCCGCACGCCGTGGGGGGCAATATACTGCACGATTATATAGTAGGGATACCGCCCGTTTACGTTGACATTGATATTTGCGGCAATGTCCATCACCTCGCCCAGAACGTAGTGTCCCGAGGCAAGCAGGGCATCCGACCGCTTTTTCTTGCAGAATTCGACAATGAGGAAAATGATTCCCAGAATAAGAAATATCCCGCCGATCCCGCCGAAAATCAGGCTGATCATCAAGCCGTCGCTGCTTTCCAGAAGCGCCGCCAGCGCAATGCCCAGTATCACAAACGTTCCGCCCAGGGCGGTATAAATAATGCCAATAATCAGCAGGGCGCTTCGCCCGATCCTCGCTTTTTTCTCCATATCAGCCACGCATCGCCCGTTTTCTGGCAATGTTGATGGGGCCCTCCTGCATATGGTTGATCCATGCAAGGCTCTTGCCCGCGCCGTAGGCCGTGCAGGCGTCTGGGTCGTCCGCCAGAACGCAGCCGATGCCCGTGCGCTCGGCGATCAGCAGATCCATACCCCAGATCTGGCTGCACCCGCCGGTGAGGGTGATGCCGTTTTCGGAAATATCCGACACCAGCTCGGGGCTTGTCTGCTCCAGAACCGCCAGCACCTCGTCGGTGATCATCCGGGCGGGACGGCGCAGCACCTCGAAGATCTCCGTGGAGGTCAGGGTGATGACCTTGGGCATACCGGTCTTGAAGTCACGTCCCTTGACGTTCATGCTGCGCTCCTCGTCCCGGGGGTAGACCTGACCGATCTGAATTTTCACATTCTCGGCAGTGACCTGACCGATCACCACGCCGTGCTGACGGCGGACGTACCGGGCGATCATCTCGTCAAAGTAGTTGCCCGCCACCTTCAGAGAAGAAGAAACCGCCACGCCGTTCATGCTCAGCACCGCGATGTCCGTGGTGCCGCCGCCGATGTCCACCACCAGATGGCCGCTGGGGCCGCGAATGTCCAGTCCCGCGCCCAGACCCGCCGCGAGAGGTTCCTCTATCAGGAACACTCTGCGCGCGCCGGCTTCGATGGCGGCGTTGATGACGCTGCGCTCCTCTACCTCGGACACGCCGGAGGGTACGGAGATGACCACACGGGGCTTGGGAGTGAAGAAGGACGCCTTCGTCGCGGTCTTAAACATTTCCTGAAGCATCCGGACGGTCATTTCATGGTCGGATACGGTTCCGTCCTTCAGCGGGTGCATGGCGACCACGTTGCCGGGAGTACGTCCCAGCATGTTCCGCGCGGCCGCACCCACCTGCAAAATCTTGCCGGTGTTCTTGTCCATAGCCACAACAGAGGGTTCCCGGACGACCAGTCCCTTGCCGTCGGCGTAAATCAAAACATTGGATGTACCAAGGTCAACGCCCAGATCATTGGAAAATAAAAACATAATGACACCTACTTATTCCTTTCCTGCCGATGCAACGGCAGCGCAATGTACTTCCTTCGCCCCGGCGGTTTTCAGCACACGGGCGGCTTCTCCCGCCGTGGCACCGGTGGTCAGAATGTCGTCCAGCAGCAATATCCGCTTTCCGGAAATTTCTACACCTTGGGTCAGCCGGTAGACGCCCAGCACATTTGCCCGGCGTTCCGCCTCGCCGTGAATGCCGGACTGGGGACGGTTGTGACGGACTTTCCGCAGAAGGAGCGTCGGGGTCATCCCCAACTCCCGCCCAACGGTCTTCGCCAGCAGCTCCACCTGATCGTAGCCACGGCGCAGCTTCCGCAGACGGCTGACGGGGATCCATGTCAGCACATCGAACCCGTCGGGGTACTGATTCTGGATACGCATGGCCAACAGCCTGCCATAAGCAGCGGCGTAATTTCTCGCGCCGCCGAACTTGAAACGCAGAAGGCTCCTTCTTACATTCCCTTCATAGTACCAGACCGCAGCGAAACTGTCAAGAAATTGACACCTTCTTTTTCTATTAAGAAATTCCGGCGCTTCCTCCCGGCAGGTGCGGCACAGGTCAAGTTCCTCTTTTCCCAGGACTTTGCCGCACAGAACGCACTTTGGCGGGAACAGCACGCCCAGCAGCCAGTGAACCAGTCTCATTCGGTTTTCCCCTGTAAGCGAAGCTTCAACCCCGTGTAGCGGCGGTTCTTCTTCGCGTTTTCCACCATCGCCGCCACGGTTTCCTCACGACCTACAATAATCAGCAGTTCTCTCGCCCGGGTGATGGCGGTGTAGAGAATGCTGCGGCTGAGCAGGTACGGCGAACCGTTCCACGCCGTTAAAATCACAGCCCGGTACTCGCTGCCCTGACTTTTGTGAACGGTCATGGCATAGGCGGGTTCCA
>ERZ827528.3644-NODE-3644-length-12326-cov-4.302339_pt1 | contig 12326 bp, 12 predicted proteins | sample MGYA00519768_ERZ827528 | MGnify/ENA primary metagenome ERZ827528 (study PRJEB31778, sample SAMEA3449343) | human gut metagenome | biome: human gut; feature: human-associated habitat; material: faeces | place: United Kingdom | collected 2010/2012 ...
GAACTATTTTCGACATGTCAGACTCCGTGAAAATACCGACTGTGAGTTGAAACAAACTTTACAAAAAGGGAGATTTTTATCATGAATGAAGCAATATTAAGAGAATACGCAGAGCTGATCGTAAAAATCGGCGCAAATGTACAGAAAGGACAGCGCGTCCGCCTGCAGACCGGTGTTGACCAGGTTCAGCTTGCTACTATGGTCACCGAAGAATGCTACAAAGCCGGTGCCAGCTACGTTGAAGTAATCTGGGAGTGCGGTCCGATCAACAAACTGAATTATCAGTATGCATCCGCAGAAACCCTCGGCACCGTTCAGACCTGGGAGGAAGAGCGCCTCAAACAGATGACCGTAGATCTTCCGGTCCGCATTTTCATTGACTCCTCCGATCCGGATGAGCTTGCCGGCATCTCTGCCGATCTGCTCTCTACCGTCCGTCAGATGCGCGGGAAAGTAACGAAAAAATACCGCGATCAGCTCGACGGAAAACATCAGTGGCTGATCGTTGCCGCTCCGTCACCGGCATGGGCCAGAAAAGTATTCCCGGGCGAGCCGGAGGATATTGCGGTTGAGAAGCTGTGGAATGCTATTTTTGATTGCCTGTATTTAAAAGAAGGCGAAGATGTTGAAAAAATCTGGCAGGCACACTGTGACCGCATGACCCAAAAAGCCAACTGGCTGAATGAACAGGCGTTCCGCAAACTGCATTATACCAGCAAAAACGGCACCGATTTCACAGTTGAACTGATTCCGGACGCAAAGTGGAGCGGCGCTGGTGATATCAACCATATGAACAATACCTTCTATGTCCCGAATATGCCGACCGAAGAAGTTTTCACCAGCCCGATGCGCGGCAAATGTGAAGGCCGCCTCGTTTCCACCAAACCGTTAAGCTGGTCCGGCCAGGTTATCAACAACTTTACCGTTGATTTTAAGGACGGAAAGGTTGTCGACTGCCACGCAGAACAGGGCGAAGAGGTTCTGAAGAAAATGTTCGCGATGGATGAGGGCGCCGCGATGCTCGGCGAGGTTGCACTCGTTCCGAAGGAGTCCCCGATCAACCAGTCCGGTCTGATGTTCTTTAACACTCTGTTCGACGAGAACGCATGCTGCCACGTTGCCGCCGGCGCCGGCTTTTCCGAGGTGCTGGACGGATTTATGGATATGAGTGATGAAGAAATCCTCGCAAAAGGTATCAACGATTCCCTGATCCACGTTGACTTTATGGTTGGATCGGATGACCTGCATATCGTGGGTATTCACGAAGACGGAAGCGAGACCGATGTCTTTGTAAACGGCACCTGGGCTGAGTAATCTGAATAATCATCGCCCCATTCTTTCCATCACTTTGCAAAACACCACCGCCGCAATCGTACTCGCAGCCGTCGCAGCAAGCGCCGGTCCGACAATTGCTGTTGGGTGGACGCTGCCGTACTGACTGCGGTACGCAATGATGTTGACGGGGATGAGCTGCAGAGAAGAAATATTTAAAATCAAAAACGTACACATTTCCCGGTTTGCGGTTCCTTCTGGAACTGCGGCCGGGTTTCTCATTTTCCGCCGCTCTTCCTCCAGCTCCTCAAACCGCTCCATCGCCGCAAGCCCCGGCGGCGTCGCAGCCGCGCCGAGTCCAAACACATTACAGATCATATTCATCCCCGCCGAGAGCATCACAGAGTGATCTTCCGGCACTTCCGGAAACAGAAACCGCATCACCGGCCCCATTCGTTTCACCAGCCCGTCAATCACTCCCGCCTTCTTCGCAATCTCCATCAGCCCTGCCCAGAACCCCGTCACCCCAACCAGCGAAACCGCCAGCACCACCGCCTCCCTCGAAGCCTGAATCACCCCATCCGTCACCTCCGGCATCCGTCCCTGCAGCGCGCCATATGCGATTCCGAGAAGCAGCATGGAACTCCATAGAATGTTCATTGCATCACCTGACTAAAAAGATCTTTATAAAAATATGCTGACTTTATATTTTCCATGATTCGAAACTCAAGTATACACCATAATCCCACAAATTTTTATTATGCCGTCGTTTTATAATGCTTTCTAAAATTGATATTTTAGTTTTATACGTATATAATAATAAACATTATAAGGGTGGTGTTTTAAAATGAAGAAATGAGACCTGCATTCAGTGCCTGCTATGAATAATATAATGTGATATATAATTACCGGTCAACACACAGATTTTTCCGTGCATTGGCCGGTAATTTTTTCATTTAAAAATCAGTTTCCTGTCTTCCCTTTTCTCATATAAGGATTTCGATACAGTGAAATCACAAGCTCCGCAGCCATGAAGCACCAGATGATCGGTTCGCACCAGATTACGGCGCTGTAGTGGTAGCGTGGAATGAATACCATGGCAAAGATAATCTTTCCAAACAGCTCAATAAAGCTCGACAGCAACGGCAGAATTTTCTCTCCGAGTGCCTGCAGTGCCAGACGGCTGCAGTTGACAAGACCAAGGGCGAAGAAAAACGGGATGGCTACGCGGAGGTAGCGGGCTCCGTTTCCGAGGACGGTCGGGTCGGATGAACCAGAGATCAGGTGTACCATGGTTGGTGCAAGCGGGGTGACGATTACAATCAGGCACGCGGTTACGCTGAAGCAGAAAATGTAAGCGTAACGGATGCCTTTCCGCACGCGCTCCCAGTTGTCTGCGCCGCGGTTCTGTGCAACGTAAGTGTTGACGGCCTGCGCCATGGAGGAAAGCGGCATCATGGAGAACGAAAACAGCTTTCTCGCAGCGGTATGTCCGGCGATAGTTTCATATCCGAGGCTGTTGATGCCCGGCTGCAGAACGATCGAACCGACATAAATGATACTGCTCATGAATCCCATTGAAAATCCCTGCGCCAGCAGATCTGCGTACAGTCCGCGGTCCAGCGCGAAGTGGCGTTTTTCCGGAAGCAGGATTTTCGCTTTCGTAACAATATAAATCAGGCAGAGCACAACGGAAATGCCCTGTGCAATGACGGTTGCAATCGCGGCACCCCGGACACCCATGCCGAAGGTGCGGATAAACAGCAGATCGAGCACAATATTGGTAAGGGACGAAATGATCAGATAATAGAGCGGCCGCTTGCTGTCACCGAGGGCGTTCATGATGCTCTTGCACATATTGTACATGACGACGGCCAGAACGCCAATGAAGTAATACCGGAAATACGCGATCGCATCCGGCAGAACCTCCGGCGCGGTGCCCATCCAGCGCAGGAACGTCGGCGTCAGCCACACGCCCACGACCGTCAGGATCACGCCGCTGATCAGGCCCAGCATCACGTCCGTGTGGATGGCCTTGGATACGCGGTCATAGTCACCCGCGCCAAAATAGCGGGAGATGGTCACGCCTGCACCCATGGACAGGCCGGTAAAGAAGCTGATGAGCAGGAAGATCAGCGGGCCGGACGCACTGACGGCCGCCAGCGCCTCATCTCCCAGAAACCGGCCGACGATCAGCGCGTCCGCCGTATTGTAAAGCTGCTGGAACACCTGACTGAGGAATACCGGCACGGCAAACTGTACGATCAGCTTCCACGCGCTTCCCTTTGTCATATCCAGCGTATTTCCGCCCACAGCGCATCCTTCCCTTCACGTAAAAAATACCGCGTACACAGCGCGGTACATAAAGCATAACAGAAATAAGCAGAAAATGCAAACCAGTTTCTTCCGCGCATCAAATGCTGCCTCGCCATATTTTCTGATGGCATTGCACACTTCGCTGTTGTATAATAAAATTGCAAAACGCAGGGAGGTAACAGGATGTATTTCGCATACGGAGAACAGGCGCTTTCCTATCTGCGCAAAAAGGACAAGCGGCTCTGTGAGGTGATCGACCGCATCGGGCATATCGACCGCACGGTAGACCCGGACCTGTTTTCGTCCGTCGTGCATCACATCATCGGCCAGCAGATCTCAACGAAGGCGCAGGCGACGATCTGGCAGCGAGTGCAGGACGCGCTGGGCACAGTCAATGCTGAAGCCATTCTGGCCGCAGGCGTTCCGAGCCTGCAGGCGCTTGGCATGACGTTCCGCAAGGCGGCGTATATCACGGACTTTGCCGAACGGGTCCATACGGGTGCATTCGATCTGGACGCCGTGGCGCATATGAGTGATGAAGCTGCTATCCGGGCATTGAGCAGTCTGAAGGGCATCGGCGTCTGGACGGCGGAGATGATTTTGCTGTTCTGCCTGCAGCGCCCTGATATTTTCAGCTATGACGACCTTGCTATCCGGCGCGGGCTGCGCATGGTGTACCACCACCGGGAGATCGACCGCGACTTGTTTGAAAAATACCGCCGGCGGTTCTGCCCGTACTGCAGCGTGGCCAGTCTGTATCTCTGGGCCGTGTCAGGCGGGGCTATCCCGGAAATGAAGGATTACAAGCAAAAAAGCAAATAGAAGTGTACAATATGGTTTATACGACAGAATACGCGTCCCCGCTCGGCCCTATCACGCTGGCCTGCGACGGGGAGGCGATCATCGGTCTGTGGTTCAATGGACAGCGGTATTTCGGCAATATTCTGCCGGAGCAGACCGAAAAAAAAGAACACCCGCTGTTCGCGGACGCGAAGCGCTGGCTGGAGGTGTACTTCTCCGGACGTGAGCCGGACTTCCTTCCTCCGCTGCGCTATGACTCCACGCCGTTCCGCAGGCTGATCTGCGAGATCATGCTGACGATCCCGTATGGAAAAACCATGACCTACGGCCAGATCGCCGCCGAGGCCGCGAAGCGGCTGGGCGCAGAGAAGATGTCCGCGCAGGCGGTCGGCGGCGCGGTCGGGCACAACCCGATCTCGCTCATGATCCCGTGCCACCGCGTCGTGGGCACAAGCGGCAGTCTCACCGGCTATGGCGGCGGCATCGTGCGGAAGGTCAAGCTGCTGGAATTGGAGCACGCCGATATGCGCGGCCTGTTTGTACCGAAAACGGGAACCACACTTTAAGAACGGAGGGAATCACATGATCGTTTCAACCGCAATTCAAAAAATGATCGAATTCTACAAGGGCAACCGCCATGACGTCAACCATTTTCTCAAGGTCTGGGCCATGGCAAAGACCATCGGAGAGCTGGAGGGGCTGGACAGACACACGCAGGAGGTGCTGGAGCTTGCCGCGGTGATCCACGACATCGCCTGCCCGCTGTGCCGGGAGAAATACGGCGACACCGACGGCAAGCATCAGGAGCTGGAAAGCCCGGCGCTGGTAGAGACGTTTTTCACAGAGCTGCCCGCTGCGCGTCCTGACGTGGACCGCATTTCGTGGCTGGCCGCGCACCACCATACCTATACGGACATCGGCGGCATCGACCACCAGATCCTGCTGGAGGCGGACTATCTCGTCAACGCGGACGAGCAGGGCCATTCACGCTCCGCCATCGAGAATTTCCGCCGGCGCGTGTTCCGCACCGCCTCGGGCACTCACCTGCTGGACAGCATTTATCTGCAGGGCTGAGGCCGCCGAACCGGCTGTGAAAATTGGAGATATGTTGAAAAAATCCGCCGTGAGGCGGATTTTTTCTTGTGGAGCCGGACGGCCCCGGTCATCTTTTTGTCAGCCTCCGGCAGACGGCCTTGACTGCGCCGATGCAGGCGCAGACCCCTCCGGCGACCAGTACGGATGTGAGAAGCTCCATTCGGACGCCTCCTTTTCAGTAACCGCGGCTCAGCCACTCCATCATCTGCGGCACAGCGTCCGGCAGCTGCGCAAGCACCGCGCAGGCCGCGCTGCGCGCGTCCTCTTCGTTCAGTCCCAGCGTCTGCTGCATCCTTCCGCGCAGGAGCGAACAGCAGACCGCATAGCGCTCCGCCTGCATCCGGCCCTCCGGCGTCAAGAATACCGTGCCGTATTTCTTCTTTTCCGCAAGTCCCGCCGCGCACAGATTTTCGATCATCGAGTGCACGCTCGGCTTCGTCACGCGCAGCTGCTCCGCGATGTCCATGCACCGCGCGCCTGCGTCCTTCTGGCAGAGCTCCAGCAGCGTCAGCAGATATTTGATCGCAGACGGCGTCAGGGGTTTCTGTGCATCCGCCATACCGCAGCCCTCCCGATTGCCCGATTTGGTTAGTCTTCTCTAACCAAACGTCAGTTTAACATATTTAACTTGCTTCGTCAAGTATTTTCTGCATATCCTTTCATGCAGACAGGCGATGCTGCCGCTTTTCTTCAGCAGGCTTTTCTGATATACTGACGCTATCTCGATCTGCAAAAGAGGATTGTCTATGAATACCACTGCAAAGGAGCTTGCGCTGGGCGGAATGTTCACGGCGCTGGGCGTCGTGCTGCTGTGTCTGGGCGGCGTTGTCCCGCTGGCACTGTACGCCTGTCCGATCCTGGCCTCGGCTGTGCTGCTGCCGGTGCGGGAGCGCTGCCGGAAGCGGATCGCGTGGAGCTGCTACGCGGCCATCGCCCTTCTGGGTACGCTTCTCGGCCCGGACAAGGAAGCGTCCATGCTGTTCGTCTTTCTTGGCTACTATCCGCTCGTCAAGCCGAAGCTTGACGCCATCCACAGCCGCGCGCTGCGCCTGAGCACAAAGCTGCTGCTGGCTGTTTTCGCCGTGGGCGTGGATTATCTGTTTCTGCTGTTCGTCCTGCGCCTCGATGCCGTCACGCAGGAGCTTGCCGGGACGGCTCCCGCCCTCCTCTGGGCGACGTGCGCGCTGGGCCTGGCGCTGTTTTTCCTGTACGACCTGACCCTCTCCCGCCTGACCCTTCTGTACCGCCGCAGAAGGCGGCGCGGGTGATAACTATTTTTTACAAAGCGCACCAAGGCTCCCCTTGTGCCCAAGGGGAGCCTTGGGTGCGTTGCAAATTTCGGGGCACTCTGACACTTGCGACAGATCCCCTCCGTCATTTTCTTCGAAAATGCCACCTGCCCTTATCGTGCGGGGCACGACAAGGGCAGGCTTGGAGACAAGCGGTTTCCGCTTCTGCTCGTCTTTTTATATTCTTCCGTAATTTGGGTCACGTGTTCATTTTAGGATTATCTGTCCTGTTCAGGAGATAATCGACAGAAACACCATGAAAGTCAGCCAGACGGATCAGCACAGTCGTTGGAATGTCGACATCGCCGCGTTCATAGTTGCTGTAAATCCGCTGGCTGCACATCAGGATCTGTCCCATTTCCTGCTGGGTCAGGTCTTTATCCTCCCGCAGCGCCCGAATCCGTTCGTACATTCCATCGCCCTCAACTTTCTGGAAGGATTATAGCCGAGGCAATGATTTGATATTGATTTTTAGCGAATAATTCGCTAAAATATAAGTAAATCACGAACGGGGGCGTTGGATAATATGCACAGCAACGACTACGAAGAAGCCTTCGGGCGGTTCTTGGAGCGGGAGGAATATGACGAGGCGGAGGATGCGCTGTTTTCGCTGGTGCGGGCGGCGTTTCAGGAAAGCATCATCGCGCGGGCGATCTCGAAAGGCATATTAGAGATTGACTGTCATCAAATCAGAGATTATACGACGAATAAGCAGGGAAAAGTAGACGATTATCCGTACGGCGGCGGACCGGGGCTTGTCATGGCGTACCAGCCCATTGCGGACTGCATCCGGAGCGTATCGCGCGCCTGCACGGGAGAAAAACCATATCTTATTTACCTTTCCCCGCAGGGAAGACCGTTCGATCAGGAAACGGCGAGACGTCTTGCGGGAAAAGAAAATCTGATGCTTTTATGCGGACATTATGAGGGAATTGACGAGCGGATCATAGAAGAATTCGTTGACGAAGAAATTTCTCTGGGGGATTTTGTACTTACCGGCGGGGAAATCCCGGCAATGGCGGTGGCGGACTGCGTGGCGCGCCTTCTGCCGGGCGTCCTGGCGGAGGGCTCGGCGGAACGGGAATCTCATTCCGGAATGCTGCTGGAATATCCGCAATATACGCGCCCGGCCGAGATCGAAGGGAAAAAAGTTCCGGAAATCCTGCTTTCCGGAAAGCATGAGGAAATCGAAGCCTGGCAGATCCGAGCGGCGGAAGAACGTACAAAGCGAAAACGCCCGGATCTGTATGATAAATATGCCGAGCAAAAACAGAAAAACGAAGTTTTTTATTTTGACAACAGCGCAACGACAAGGCAGGATGACCGCGTAACGGCGGAGCTGTCCGCCGCTGCGCGCTTCCTGTACGGGAACCCGTCTTCTCTTCACCATCTGGGTGTGGAGGCCGAGAAGAAGCTGCGGGCATCCCGGAAGCTTCTTGCAGATACGATCGGCGCGAAGGAGCAGGAAATCTTTTTTACCTCCTGCGCAACAGAAAGCAATAATTGGGCGCTTCGCGGATATCTGCAGGCGAACCCGCGGGCCGGCCGGCAGATCCTGATTTCGGCGGCAGAGCATCCTTCCGTTTCAGAAACGGCGGCGGCTCTGGGAAAAAAAGGATACGAAGTCAGAGAAATTCCTGTAAGGTCCGACGGGCTGCTCGATCTGGAGGCTTTAAAAAGCCTTATGACGCCGGAAACGGCTCTTGTTTCCGTTTGCCATGTAAATAGTGAAACGGGCGCGGTCCAGCCGCTTTCCGAGATTTCCGCTCTTGTGAAATCCGTCAATCCCAATGCAGTGCTTCACACGGACTGCGTGCAGAGCTACGGAAAGCTGCCCGTATCAGTAAAGCAGTTTGGATGCGGCCTGCTCAGCGTCAGCGCACATAAAATTCACGGACCGCGCGGCATCGGCTTCCTGTATGTCGACTCCAAGCTCAAAATGACGCCTTTGCTTTACGGAGGCGGCCAGGAAAACGGCTTGCGCTCCGGAACGGAAAATCTGCCCGGAATTGCAGGGCTTGCGAAAGCGGCCGAGCTGGTTTGCGGAAACCTTCAGGAAAATTATGCGCACGCGGTAAAATTAAACGGCATTTTCCGGCGCGCGCTGCAGGAAGAAATCCGTTCCTGTATTCTGGTTTCTTCAGAAGCCGTCTGCTCCCCGTATATTCTGAACGTTGCGTTCCCGGGGCTGAGAGCGGAGGTCCTCCAGCACAGTGTGGAAATAAAAGGCGTCTATCTTTCCGTAGGCTCGGCGTGCTCTTCCCATAAAAAAGACAGAAGCCGGACGCTTGCAGCGATGGGATATGCACCGAACGTCATCGACGGCGCCGTGCGGATCAGTTTTTCCTATCAGAATACGGAAGAGGAGGCGGAATACGCCGCAAGGGTGCCAGGAAGTGAAAAAGCTTTACGGACGGCGCAAGGGCGGCCGTGCCTGATTTAGAAGGGAATGGTACGAGATGGAGAAAGTGATCTTAGCAAGGATCGGGGAAATTGCCCTGAAGGGCTTGAACCGTTCTGTTTTCGAGCAGAGACTGGCCCGCAATATGCGGGCGGCGCTTTCGGACTGTGGCGCGTGTCATATCCGCTGGTCGCAGTCGCGTTATTATGTTGAACCGGAAACTGAAAATTTTGATTTTGAAACGGCTTTGGAGCGGCTTTCCGGCGTATTCGGGCTGGTATCCGTCAGTCCCGCTTACGTAACGCGTTCTGAATACTCCGACATTTCGACGCTTGCAAAAGAGGTCGTCCGCAATATACTCGACGGCGGCAGCAAAGCCGGTAAGACTGAATTTACATTTAAAATAGAAACGAAACGCGGCCTGAAGACGTTTCCGATGACGTCTCCTGAAATTTCCTCGGAAATCGGCGGCGATTTGGTGGAAACGTATGAAAATCTTCATGTGGACGTGAATCATCCCGACTTTATTCTTTATATCGAGGTGCGTGAGGCTGCTTACCTTTATTCGGAGATTATTGAAGCGCCGGGCGGAATGCCTACGGGCACGAACGGGAAAGCCTGCCTTTTGATTTCCGGCGGGATCGACAGCCCGGTCGCCGGCTACATGATTGCAAAAAGGGGAGTGAGTCTCTGCGCCGTACATTTCTACAGCTATCCGTATACCAGCGAGCGCGCCAAGGATAAGGTCGTCGAGCTTGCGCGGATCGTAGGACGCTATTCCGGCGGCATCAAGCTGCTGGTCGTACCGTTTACGGAGGTTCAGCTTGCGATCGATTCGAATTGCCGGGAAGAGCTTTCAACCGTTTTGATGCGCCGGTCGATGATGCGCATTGCGGAACGCGCAGCGCGGAAAAACGGCTGCTCCGCTCTGGTAACCGGCGAAAGCGTCGGGCAGGTGGCAAGTCAGACGATGCAGGCGTTATACTGTACGGACAACGCCGCAGACATGCCGGTTTTCCGTCCTCTGATCGGGATGGATAAAATGGAGGTTGTCGCCGTTTCCCGCAGGATCGGGACGTTTGAAACGAGTATTTTACCGTACGAGGACTGCTGCACCGTGTTCACCCCAAAGCATCCGAAAACACGTCCGTCTCTGAACGAGGTTCTGGAAGAAGAAAAGAAAGCGAATTTTGCCGGATTGGAGGATACGGCGTTTCGCGGCATCGAAGTGATTCACTGTTAGAAAATAAGGATTGACGGATGACCTAAAATGTGTTAGGATAGCTAACGTTTTCGGGGTGTAGCTCAGTTTGGCTAGAGTGCTTGCTTGGGGTGCAAGAGGTCGCCTGTTCAAGTCAGGTCACTCCGACCAGACGAAATGCCATGCTTCAGCGTTGCAAGAGAGCTGAAACATGGCATTTCTTTCAATTTCCGGGACGATTCTATATAAAGGATGCGGCGTTTAAATGGAACAAGAAAAAGTTATCTTGGAATGGCAGAGATCCGAGCCGGTCGATCCGTCGAGACTGACGGAAGCGTTTCGCAGGCAGGCGGAGCGGATCTTGACGATGGGGCTTGAAGAACTGCCCGGCTACAAATTCGACTGTGTCTGCGGCAGAACACACCGGATCGACATGGAACATCTGCTTTCCGGAAGCGGCGCTCTGGAACGGCTGCCGGAGGTCCTGGGCTCGGCGGAGGAGCAGAAGGAGCGCACGATTTTGCTGCTTTGCGACCGGAACACCTGGGAAGCGGGCGGACGGAAAACGGATGAGCTGCTCCGCGCCGCAGGCTTCCGTACGAAAATCCTCGAGCTTTCTACGAAAAACTATCCGGTGCTGATACCGGATGAAGCCGCGCTCGGCACGATCCTTGTACACGTTACGGACGACGTGGGCATCCTGCTGGGCGTAGGAAGCGGTACGATCAGCGATCTTACAAAGCTTGTTTCTTATAAAACGGGACGGCGGTCCGTTGTGGTAGGCACAGCGCCTTCGATGGACGGGTATGCCTCCATGAATGCCGCGTTCGTGATCGGCGGCCATAAAATTACTTATCCCGCGCATTACCATTCCTGCATCGTTGCGGATACCGGCATCATGAAGGATGCGCCGATGGAGCTGATGCGCGCGGGATACGGAGACGTCGTCGGAAAATACACGGCGCTTTCCGACTGGCGGCTGACGAAGGCCGTCAACGACGAGCATTATTGTGAAATCACAGCGCGGCTCGTGCAGAATGCAGTCGATCTCTGCGTCGCTAACACGGAACGGTATTTCCGTCGTGAGGAGGATGCCGTGGAACGCATGAACGAGGCGCTGATTCTTACGGGAATTTCCATGGGAATTACCGGGTACACGCGTCCGGCGTCGGGAAGCGAGCATCATCTGGCTCATTATTGGGAGCTTGCCGCAATCGAAAAGGGCGTCCCGCATCCGCTCCACGGAAATTCCGTAGGGCTTGCATCGATTGCCTCTGCCGAAGTGTATGACATTATGAGCAGACGCTTTGAAGTAGTGGCGGAGGTTCACGCGCCGAAGCCCGACTTCCTGCGGGAGATTTATGCAAAAGCAGGAAGCGCTCTGACGCCGGCGGAGCTTGGCATTTCAAATGAGCTGTTCCTGGAAAGTCTTCGAAACGGCTACAAAATCAGGCCGCGTTATACGATTTTTAATTTTACGCGCGATCACGGCATGCTGGACGAGGTTGCCGAGGAAGTCGCGAAAAGAATGGGCAGGTAGAGGATGGACATTACGGCCGACCGTTGGAAAGATTATGAAATCCTGGACGCAGGAAACGGCATGAAGCTGGAACGCTGGAAGGATGTGATCCTTTCCCGTCCGGATCCGCAGGCGATCTGGAAGCCGGTCCGGCCGGAGCTGTGGCGCCGGGCGGATGCGAGGTACAGCAGAAGCCGGAGCGGCGGAGGCTCGTGGAGCTTCTATAAAACGCTGCCGCCGAAATGGACCGTCCAATATGATTCGCTTAAATTTTATATTGAACCGACTGGCTTTAAGCATACGGGCCTCTTTCCGGAGCAGGCGGCGAACTGGGATTGGATGCGGGCGATGATTTCCCGCAGAGCTGCCGCGGGCGGCAGCGTCAAGGTTCTCAATTTATTTGGTTATACGGGCGGCGCGACGGCGGCGGTT
>ERZ827528.3648-NODE-3648-length-12316-cov-2.529647_pt1 | contig 12316 bp, 8 predicted proteins | sample MGYA00519768_ERZ827528 | MGnify/ENA primary metagenome ERZ827528 (study PRJEB31778, sample SAMEA3449343) | human gut metagenome | biome: human gut; feature: human-associated habitat; material: faeces | place: United Kingdom | collected 2010/2012 ...
CGAGTGGACCCCGGTGACGATAGAGGGGAACGAAGAAGGACGCTTCTTTGTGGGCGATGGTTCCATCACCACCTGGAACGACTTTGAAACCGCCATGCTGGGGCTGTTTACACCCGATTATCTGGAAGCGCTCAACATCAATATCAATGTATTGGGAGATGGAACAACATACCGCTATGTTCACTTTGCTGATTATCAGGGGCAGCTGGCCTTTTCGGACGGCGCCCGGGGCAGCAATATCACCTATCTGGGGCCGGATACCTTTGAGCTGATCTCCCAGACTGAGGACGAGATCCGGTTCTATGTCATCGGCACCTATCAGGACTATGTGGAAAACGAAGCTGGGGAACTGGTGCAGGAAGGGGAGATCACCCAGCAGAAGTATGAGATCGTGCTGACCCATACAGAAAATGGCTGGCGGTTCAGCCAGTTTGCCCTGACCATTTAAGCAGGGCGGCAGGGGAGAAGTGTAAAATTCCGGTATAATTTTCATGGAACCGCTTGCGGAATTTCGTCATTTGGTATAAGATTAGGGCTGTGAATCTGTGCAGCAGGCTGAATGATCTGTTGGAGCGGGATCTGTCCGGGGGCAGACCTGCATCCGAAAAACCATCACACAGCCGGTCTGTCCGGAGGAGCCAAACTATTTTGATTACGCTGTATCCGTATCAAGGCGGAACGGCAGTAAGGAGATCCTGACAAATGAATCTGAATCAGAAAACGGTCCGTCTGAGCCGGCTTGCGCTGTTTTCGGCGCTGATTTTGCTGCTCAACCACACCCCGCTGGGCTATATCCGTGTCTTTGCACTGGAGATCACCCTCATCATCATTCCGGTGACCCTGGGTGCCATGCTCCTGGGCCCGGCAGACGGCGCCATCCTCGGCGGCGTCTTTGGCCTGACCAGCTTTGCCACCTGCTTTGGTTCCAGCCAGTTCGGTGTCACTCTGCTGGCGATTAACCCCATCGGCACCTTCATCACCTGCGTGGTGGCTCGGGTGCTGGCTGGCGGTCTCACCGGCCTGGTGTTTGAGCGTCTGCATCGCTCGGAAAAGCTCCGCCCCATCTCCTATGCAGTGGGCGGTCTGCTTGGCCCGGTGTTCAATACCCTGTTCTTCATGAGCTGCATCGTGCTGTTCTTCTGGAACACCGAGTTTATCCAGGGCATGGCTGCCGCCATGGGTGCCGCCAATCCCCTGACCTTCGTGGTGCTGTTCGTGGGCATCAATGCAGTCTTTGAAACAGTGGTCAGCTTCCTGGTGTCCACCGCCCTCTGCCGGGTGCTCTATCCGGTGGTACACCGCGGCACTGCTGCCATCGCAGCCTGACCTTCCCTCTGATCTTTCCCCGGAGCCTCTGTCCCATCTATGGGACGGAGGCTTTTTTCTTTGTTTCTATCCGGGAGGGATTGTGTTAAAATGAAGGCAGATCATCTTTTTACGCAGTCAGGAGGGACACCATGCTGCAGCTCATTTTAGGCCGGGCCGGAAGCGGTAAGACCACCGAACTCTACCGGCGGATCGGACAGGTGGCAGAAGCCGGCGGACAGGCCATTCTGCTGGTGCCGGAACAGTTCTCCTTTGAAAACGAACGGGAACTCTATCTCCGTCTGGGACCGGAGCTCTCCTCCCGGGTGGAGGTGCTGGGCTTCGGGCGCCTGTGCGACAATGTGTTCCGGTATTACGGCGGTCTGGCGGGACGGGCGCTGGACGATACAGCCCGGCGCATTCTCATGGGGGTGACCCTCCAGGAGATGGGCAGCGGACTGGAGGTCTATGCGGCCCAGGCGGACAAGCCCGGCTTCATCGAGGACATGATCGGTGAGATCGGCGAGCTCAAGGCGGCAGGCGTCACACCTGACCGTCTGTTCGGCCTTGCCCTGCCCGGAAATCCCTCCCTGACCGAGAAGATCGGCGACATTGCTTCGATCTATGCCGCCTATCAGGCGCTCATCGACCGCAGTTATCTGGACGGCGAGGACGACCTGATCCGGGCGGTGCAGATGCTCAGTCCCCGGGAATTCTTCGGCGGGGTGAGCGTATTCATCGACTCCTTTACCGCCTTTATGGAGGCGGAATATCAGATGCTCGGGGCCATGCTGGCGGGGGCATCGGATGTGACCGCCGCCTTTACCTGTGACGGGCTGGACGATCCCGACCAGGGGCTGGGCGTCTTTTCCGCCTCGAAGGAGAGTGCTGCCCGGCTGGTGCAGATGGCCGGGGACAGTGCTGTGCCGGTGGCAGAGCCCATCCTCATGGGAGAGCCGCTGCGGTTCCAGAGCGAGGGACTCCGGCGGGTGGAGCAGTACTTCCTGCGTCCCACTGCCGGGGGTGAGCCGTCTGGGGAGGGGGTCACCCTGGTCCGGGCCGCCGACCCCTATGAGGAGATTGCGGCGGTGGCGGCTTCCATCTGTGAGGAGGTGCGGCGGCGGGGACTGCGCTACAAGGAGATCGCGGTGATCTGCCGGGATCTTGCGCCCTATCGCATCGCGCTGGAGCGCACCTTTGGAAAATATGGCATTCCCTTCTTTGCCGACCTTCCCCAGGGAGCGGCGGATACCCCAGCGGTATCGGCAGTGCGGGCGGCGCTGGACTGTGCCGCCGAGGGCTTTACGGCGGGGAATATCCTGCGGTTTGCCAAGGCAGCAGCTGTGGGCATCGATCCCGAAGCCGCCGCCGAGCTGGAAAACTACTGCTATGTGTGGAATGTGGGCCGCAGGGACTGGCAGAAGCCCTTTGAGAACCATCCGGGGGGCTTCCAGGCGGAGTTTTCGCCTGAAGATACCGCCCGTCTGGAGCGCATCAATGGGGTGCGCAGCCGGGTGATCCTGCCGCTGGAACGGTTCCGCCGGGAGCTGCGGGAAGCAGACGGCCCGGGATTTTCCACAGCGGTCTATCACCTGCTGGAGAGCATCGGGGCGGCAGACCATATCGAGGCTCTCTGCCGTGCCGCCGAACCGGAGGAGGAACGGCTGCGGCAGCTGGAAGAACAGGACCGGGTCTGGGAGGAGCTGATGAATCTGCTGGACACCCTGGCGGCGGCGATCGGACCCCGGCGGCTGCCGCTGCGGGTGCTGGCAAGCCTCTTTGACAGCGGTGCCGCTGCCATCCGCATCGGGGAAATCCCCCAGACGCTGGATCAGGTCATTGTCGGCACAGCCGACCGCATCCGTCCCACTGGCATCCGCAGCGCCTATATCATCGGCGCGTCCGCCGGGGTATTTCCGGCAGCCTGCGGCAGTGTGGGACTCTTTGGGGAAAACGAGCGTGCCCAGCTCATTTCGGCGGGACTGCAGCTCTCCCAGACCGCCCGGGTACAGGCCGTGCGGGAAAAATTCTACGCCTACTTCGCGGTGACAGTGCCGTCAGAACGGCTGTGGATCAGCTGGCCTGCCGCCGGTCTGGATGGCAGCAGCAATACGCCGTCGGTGATCGTCACCGAGGCACAGACGCTCACCGGAGCTGCCCCCCGCACGCCGGAACAGCTCGGTCTTTCCGGGGCGGTGAACCGGTCGGTTGCCATGGAGCAGCTGGCGGCGGGTTCCGGGTCTCCGGAGTACCGCAGCGCTCTGCGGGCGGCGCTGGACAGCGGCTTCTCGCTGGAGGAACACGCCGATGCCGCATACAGCTACCGGGCGGCGCTTTCGGATCTGGGACTGGCCCGGCGGCTGTTCGGCGGGGATATGACCCTCTCCGCCACCAGGCTGGAGAAGTTCTATGGCTGTCCCTATGCCTATTTCTGCCGGTACGGCCTGGGGCTCACCCCCCGGAGCCGGGCGGAGCTCAGCCCGCTGGAGCTGGGCAATGTGATCCACCTGGCGCTGGAGGAACTGCTCCGGCGCTATACCCCGGAACAGCTCCGGGATCTGGAGGACAGCGCCCTGCGCCGGGAGATCCGCTCCATTGCCGACGGCTCCCTTTCCGCCCGCACCCAGGACCGGGACGCCCTGCCCAAGCGGTTCTTCTACCTCTACGGGCGCATGGTGGATCAGATTTTCCGGCTGGTGCGGATGCTGGCCCAGGAGCTCTGTCAGAGCGAGTTCCGGCCCCTGCGGTTCGAGTACCCCATCGGGGAACAGGAGGGCACCCGTCCGCTGCGCCTTGGCACTGCCTCGGGCGATGAGGTCCGGGTGGAGGGCAAGGTGGACCGGGTGGACTGCTATCACGGCAGCGACCGGGACTATATCCGGGTCATCGACTACAAGACCGGCGGCAAGAAATTTGACCTTTCGGAAGTGGTGCAGGGGCTCAATATGCAGATGCTGCTCTATCTGTTCACCCTGGGGGAAAACGGCGTGGCCGATCTTCCCAGCCCGGGGGAAGCAGGTGTTTTGTATATGCCGGGCAGCGGGCATTTCACCCGGGACCGCCGGGACGCCAGCGCCGAGAGCATTGCCGAGGATCAGCGCAAGAGCTACTGCATGAGCGGCATGGTGCTGGACAATCCCGAGGTCATTGAGGCCATGGAACTGGGCACCGCCGGGCGGTATATCCCGGTGAGCCTCAAAAAGGACGGCAGCTATACAGCGGCGAGCTCGGTGATCACCGAGGAACAGCTCGGACTGCTGCGCCGGCAGATCGCCGGCAATGTGGTGCGGATGGCAGAGCTGCTGCATGAGGGAAAAATCGGGGCAGTGCCGGCGAACCGGAACGGACGCCTGCCCTGTGAATACTGCGACTACCGGTCTGTGTGCGGACGGGAGGCGGAATGGCCTGACCGCCCGGTGGTCAAGCTGGAAAAAGCGGAGATTTATGAGCAACTGGAAGGAGGACAGCTGGCATGGCAGATGTGACCTGGACCGAAGAACAGCTGGCGGCGATCACAGCCCGGAACCCGGGCATTCTGGTGTCGGCGGGAGCGGGCAGCGGCAAGACGGCGGTGCTCACCGAACGGGTGGTGCAGCGCATCTTTGACCCGGTGGACCCGGTGGATGCCGACCGGATGCTCATCGTCACCTTTACCCGGGCAGCCGCGGAGGAGATGCGGGAGCGCATCGCGGTCAAACTCCGGGCCGTGCAGCGGGAACACCCCGAGGACAGTTCGGTGGCCCGGCAGCTCATTCTGCTGGAAAAGGCGGACATCAGCACGGTGCACGCCTTCTGCCAGCGCATCGTGAAGGAGAACTTCCAGCTGCTGGATATTCAGAGCGGCTTCCGAATTGCCGATGAAAAGGAGCTGGAAGTCTGGCGCACCGAAGCCGCCGGAGAGATCCTCGAGGAGGAATATGCCGCCGGGGAGGGGAGTTTTCTCTCGCTGGTGGAGCTGCTCTCGGAGGAGCGCAGCGACCGCCGGGTGACCGATACCCTGCTGCGGCTCTACGATTTTGTGCGGGCGCATCCGTTCTATGAGGCCTGGCTGGAACAGGCGCTGGAGCGCTATCGCAGCGAAGCCCCCATCGGTGAAACTGACTGGGGAAAGCTGCTCATTGTCGATGCTCTTTCGGGGGCCAGACAGGCGCTGGAAGCCATGGAGGAAGCCCGGGACCTGCTGGACGGCGACGAGAAGATCCAGAAGGCCTACGGCAGCTATGTAGCCACCCTGTATGCGGCGGCAAAAGGGATTCTGGACTGCCTCACCGCCGGGGACTGGGACGGCGCCTATCAGGCGGCACAGCACATTGACGGACGGTTTTCGGCTCTGCGGGGCTATGAGGACGAGTGGAAAAAGGCCCGGGTGACTGCTCTGCGGGATCAGGCCAAGGGGCTGCTGGAAGACCTGCGGGACGAGGTATTCCTCTGCACTGAGGAACAGTTCCGGTCCGACCGCCGGGCGCTGCTGCCCATGGTGGAAAAGCTCTTTGCCATGACGGCGGAACTGGACCGCCGGTATGCCGAGCGCAAACGGGCCCAGAATGCCCTGGACTTCTCTGACCTGGAGCATCTGGCGATCCGGCTGCTCATCGAGCGCAGCCCGGAGGGGGAGGAGCATCCCACCCGGCTGGCAGAGGAGCTCTCCCGGCAGTTCCGGCAGGTGTTCGTGGACGAGTATCAGGACACCAACGCCGTACAGGACCGCATCTTCCGGGCGGTGTCGGACAACGGACGCAACCTCTTTATGGTGGGCGATGTCAAGCAGAGCATCTACCGGTTCCGGCAGGCCGACCCGGCGATCTTCTTGGAAAAGAAGGAGCAGTTTGCCCCCTGGCCTGCACAGGCGGATCAGCCGGCGGCAATTTCGCTCAATAGGAACTTCCGCAGCCGGCAGGAGGTCACCGAGGGGATCAACTTCCTCTTTGAGCAGACCATGAGCCGGACAGTGGGGGAGATGGACTACCGGGACGGCGAACAGCTCCAGGCCGGGGCAGTCTATCCTCCGGCGGAGGGCTGCGGGTGCGAGGTGCATCTGGTGCAGAAGCAGAAGGGCGAGGATTCCGCCCGGGAACAGGAGGCTGAATACATTGCCGGTCTCATTGAAGAGATGATCCATAGCGGGTACCAGGTATCGGATCACGGGGTGATGCGCCCGGTGCGTCCGGCGGATATCTGTATCCTGCTGCGGTCGGTGAAGGACAAGGCCGGGGTCTATCTCCAGGCGCTGGAAAAGCGGGGCATCAGCGGCATCGGGGAAAATGGCGGCGGCTATCTGTACAGCCGGGAGATCTCGGCGGTGCTGTCGCTGCTCCGGGCGGTGGACAACCCCCTGCTGGACATCGACCTGGCTGCTGCCATGCTCTCGCCGCTGGCGGCCTTCACCCCCGATGAACTGGCGGAGATCCGGCTGAAGGGCCGGGACCGCTCGCTCTATGCCTGTCTGGTGCTGCATGCCCAGGAGAACGCAAAATCCGCGGATTTCCTCCGGCTGGTGCAGCACCTCCGGGTGAGGTCGGCGGGAATCCCCGTGAGCCGGCTCATCACCGAGCTCTATGACCTCACCGGCTTTGAGGCGGTGGCCCGGTCGATGGAAAACGGGCGTCAGCGCCTGCAGAATCTGCGGCTGCTCCCGGAGTATGCCGCTGGCTATGAGGAGCGGGGCTATTCGGGGCTGTCCGCTTTCCTGCGGCTCATTGACCGTCTGGTGGAATCCGGGGCGGACCTGGACAAGGGCACCGTGGTGTCCGCCGGGGAGAATACCGTCACCGTCATGAGCATCCACAAGTCCAAGGGACTGGAATTCCCGGTGGTGATCCTGGCGGACTGCGGCAAGACCTTCAACCGGCAGGATCTCTCGGCTCCGGCGCTGCTCCATGGCAAGCTGGGCTTTGCCTGCCGGCTCCGGGATCAGCAGCGCCGGCTGGAATACGATACCCTGCCCCTGGCTGCCCTGCGCCGGAAGCTGGGTGCTGAGCTGTGCAGCGAGGAGCTGCGGATGCTCTATGTGGCGCTCACCCGGGCACGGGAGCGGCTGATCCTGGTGGGGACCGTTTCCACCACTCAGGACAAATTCTGTGCCAAGGAGGTCACTGACCTCGAGGACGGACGGCTGCCGGCTGCGGCAGTGCGGGGCGGCAGCACCTATCTGGACTGGATCGTCATGGCGCTGCTTCACCACCCGGACGGCACCGCTCTCCGGGAGCTGGCGGACTGCGAAGAGGAATTCCCGGCCTCCTGTCCGGGTCACTTCCGGATCTTCACCGGGCTGGAGGCGGAATCCCGGACGGCAGAGGCTGCCCCGGAGGAGGAACTGCCCCCGCCTGACCCGGCGCTCACCGAGGAGCTCCGGCAGGAGATGGACTGGCAGTATCCCTGGCAGGACGCCACCGAGCTCTCCTCCAAATTTGCCATCTCCCATCTGGCAGAGGAGGTAGGCGAGGTGGAGAAGCCCCGGTTCGCCGCACGCCCGGCTTACCTTTATAAACAGGGGCTCACTCCGGCGGAAAAGGGCAGCGCCATGCACACCTATATGCAGTTTTGCAGCTATCCGGCGGCGGCACGGGACGCCGATGCCGAGCTGGAGCGTCTGATGGCGGACCGATTCCTCACCGAGGAACAGGGCGCTGCCATCGAAACCGACCGCATCCGCACCTTCTTTGAATCGCCGCTCTACCGGCGCATTGCCGAGGCCCGGCAGGTGTGGCGGGAGTACCGCTTCCTGGCGGTGATCGGCGAGGAGGAGCTCGCCGGTCTGGCCGATGCCGGGCTGGGGGAGAACCGCACCACCGTCCAGGGCGTAGCCGACTGCATCTTTGAAGAGGAGGACGGCATTGTCATCGTGGACTACAAGACCGACCGGGTCTTTTCCGAGGACGCGCTCCGGGAGCGTTACCGGGTGCAGCTGGGGCTCTATGGACGGCTCATCGGGCGGGCACTGGGTCGCCCGGTGAAGGAATGCCTGCTCTACTCCTTTGCCCTGGGCCGGACAATCGAAGTGCCGTTTTAATATATAAATATACAACTTTAGTTGGGCAGAGAGGTTATTATATTTATGGAAATTATTCTGGTTGCTTTAATTTTATTAGGAATATGGATGATTTTTCATGCATGGCAAGAAAATACCGTAAAGGAATCAAGTGAGCGTATAAAAAAATTGTTAGAATTGAATGAACAAACAGAGTTTCTTGACGGCTTTCGCAGTGAATTTTTTTATGATGTAAATCTATCAACAAAGCCGAAGTTTGATAGATTTGATTTGAACACTCTCTATGACGACGCTGTACGGAAAGATGAGCAATTATATAATTCAGCTTCGAATGTACTGAAAAATCAACAGATATATCAAGATTATCAGCAAAAAACCGCTGAACTAGAGTCAACTATTACACCTGAGGAATCTAAGAAAACCCATATTGGATATAAAAAATATAAAATTATAGAAGAAAAATTGTTTTGCGAGTTGATGAAGAAGCCAATTTTAACTGGTAGTGTAACTTGTGTAGCTAATTACAGAAGTCCTAAGGGACGAAATAGTTACTCTAAAAGGAAAGAGTATACCTTGAATAAGGTATTAGAACGATATGAGGAACTTAAACAGATAGATGCTAATTCTCAAACCGAGATGGCACGTCGTAGTAGGGAAAGAGCTCTCATGACAGACAAGTTAAGGTATTCGATTTTGAAAAGAGATGGATTTCGTTGTCAAATTTGTGGGCGTACAGCTCAAGATGGAGTTAAATTACATGTTGATCATATTATCCCCGTTTCAAAGGGTGGAAGAACGATACCATCAAATTTGCGAACATTGTGCGAAGATTGTAATCTGGGAAAAAGTGATGAGCTAGAGTAAGAAATAAACTACAAATTATATAGAAGTGCTTGACATTCCGGTGGGGAGCTGGTATACTATTCTGGTAAATCAAGTAGAGCGGTAGTTCGCTTTCACCGGTGCGCGATCAAGCAGCACATGGTAGATACGGGTTCATGGACGGTTTCCCAAGGGAGATCGTTTTGTGATGTGTGTTTATCAGAGCGTGGGCGGAATACTGCCTGCGCTTTATCTTTTTATTCAGTCTAATGGAGGTGCGTTAGCATTAAGGATTTGCCGATCAATGAAGAAATCCGCGACAAGGAAGTACGAGTGATCGATACCGATGGCAGCCAGCTGGGCATTATGTCCGCCCGGGACGCCTACAAGATCGCTCTGGAAAAGAATCTGGATCTGGTGAAGATTGCGCCCCAGGCCACTCCGCCTGTGTGCCGCATCATCGACTATGGCAAGTACCGGTTCGAGCAGTCCAAGCGCGAAAAGGAAGCCAGAAAGAATCAGAAAACCATTGATATCAAGGAGATCCGTCTTTCGCTGAATATTGATGTCAACGACTTCAATACAAAGGTAAAGCAGGCCATCAAGTTCCTGGAGGGCGGCGACAAGGTCAAGGTTTCGATCCGTTTCCGCGGTCGTGAAATGGCCCACCCGGAACTGGGTACCACCATCATGCAGCGTTTTACCGAAAGCGTAGCCGGATACGGCACGGTGGAAAAGCAGCCGAAGCTGGAAGGCCGCAGCATGACCATGTTTGTTACCGCAAAGAATGGTAAGTAAAATTTAGGGAGGATTCATTATTATGCCGAAGCTTAAGACACACAGCGGAGCCAAGATGACCAAGAAGGGCAAGATCAAGAGAGCTCAGGCTTTCAGAAGACATATTCTGAACAAGAAGAGCACCAAGCGTAAGAGACTGCTGAGAAAGGCTGCCTATGTACATGGCACCAACCTGAAGGCTCTCAGACTGCTGATGCCTTACAAGTAAGCCGACCGCTTGCTGAAAAAATCGGATCACTACTTTATTGTATAAACTCTTGGAGGTATAGGAAATGGCTCGTATCAAGGGCGCGGTTATGACCCGCAAAAGAAGAAAGAAGACTCTGAAGCTCGCCAAGGGCTACTTCGGCGCAAAGAGCAAGAGATTTAAGATGGCGAAGCAGGCCGTGATGAAGTCCGGTCAGTATGCTTACATCGGCAGAAAGCAGAAGAAGAGAAACTTCCGCTCTCTGTGGATCACCCGTATTTCGGCTGCCTGCCGCATGAACGGTGTGAACTACTCCACCTTTATGAACGGTCTGAAGAAGGCTGGCATCACCCTGAACCGCAAGATGCTCTCTGAGCTGGCTATCAACGATGCTGCTGCTTTCACCGCTCTGGTAGAGAAGGCTAAGGCTGCTCTCTAATTTTTCGCACAGAAACGCCCGTTTTTCACAGAAAGCGGGCGTTTTTTGATACCTGGAAACACTGCCGGAATCAGTCCGGCGGATTGACAAGAGGCACACTCTGGGCATACAATAGGAAATTGAACAAAGCCCCCGGTTCTGCCGGGAGAAAAGGAACGGTGACCGTGCAGGAAATCACATCTTCACAGAATCCCCGGATCAAGGAACTGGTCAGGCTCTCCAGCCAGAAAAAGGAGAGGAGCCTGAGCGGTCTTTTTGTCGTGGAATCGGCTAAACTCGTGGAGGAAGCAGCCCTTGCCGGCATCGGCATTGAGGCGCTCTACCGCACCGATGAAGCCGCCGAAAAATATGCACCCTATCTCGCCCCGGCCCAGGCAGTCTGCGGCAGTGAGGTGCGCATCACCCGTCCGGTGGCGGAAAAACTGGCGGCGTCCCAGCATACCCAGGGGGTCTTTGCCCTTTGCCGTATCCCCGAGCCCTCCCTCACTGCGGAGAGCCTGTCGCCCCAGGGACGCTATCTGGTGCTCAGCTCGCTCCAGGACCCGGGCAACATCGGCGCTGTGCTGCGTTCAGCCCTGGCCTTCGGCTGTGACGGGCTGATCCTCTCGGACGACTGCCCCGACCTGTACAGCCCCAAGGTGCTGCGGGCTGCCATGGGCGGCGTGTTCCGTCAGCCGGTTCTGGTGAGCCGGGATCTGCCTGAGCTGATCCGCTCCATGCGGGAAAAGGGCATCGACACCCTGGCAGCTGCCCTGGACCGCTCTGCCATGACCAGCGATGAAGCCCGGCTCGACCGGGACGGCGTGGCGGTGGCCATCGGCAATGAGGGCTCCGGTCTTTCCATCGAAATGATCGAAGCCTGTGGAAAAACAGTGTTTATCCCCATTTCGGCCCGGTCCGAGAGCCTCAATGCCTCGGTGGCTGCCAGCATTTTCCTGTGGGAAATGCGCCGCCGGGGATAACCGGACGATTTCTTTGGGAGTTGGGAGGGAATCCTATGGAACAGGCTGTTTATTGGCTGTGGTTCGCCGGGCTGTTCGGGCGGGGAACCCGGCTTTCCCATGAAATGCTGGAGTTCTACGGCTCGGCAAAGGCAGTTTTTGAGGCGTCGGAGCAGGAACTGCGGCAGACCGCCCTGCTCACCCGGGAACGGATTGCCCGGGTGCTGCGCCATGACACCGATGCGGCCCAGCACCAGTATGACGAGGCTCTGAGAGAGGGCTGCCGGGTGCTCACCCCCGGGGACGACGAATATCCTGACTGTCTGCGGCATATCTATGCACCGCCGTCCGCCCTGTTCCTGCGGGGAAGCCTGGCGGGGCTGGAGGAGCGGCCTGCCATTGCGGTGGTGGGTTCCCGGCACAGCGATGAATATGGCCTGACCGTAGCTTCCCGGCTTTCGGAGGAGCTGGCGGCAGCCGGGGTGAGCATTGTCAGCGGGCTTGCCATGGGGATCGATCAGGCGGCACATCGGGCCGCCATCAAAGCCGAGGGCGTCACAATCGGCGTTTTGGGCTGTGGTATCGAACTCGATTACCCCAAGGGCACCCGTCCCCTCCGGGAACTGATGGCAGAAAAGGGCGCTGTCCTCACCGAATATCCGGTGGGAGAGCCGGCCCGCCCGGGGAACTTCCCCATGCGCAACCGCATCATTTCGGGACTGTCCCGGGGTGTGCTGGTGGCGCGGGCGGACGAGTACAGCGGTTCGCTCATCACTGCCGGGCATGCCCTCAGCCAGGGGCGGGATGTGTTCGCCGTGCCGGTATCCCACGGGGAA
>ERZ827528.3649-NODE-3649-length-12315-cov-2.841762_pt1 | contig 12315 bp, 7 predicted proteins | sample MGYA00519768_ERZ827528 | MGnify/ENA primary metagenome ERZ827528 (study PRJEB31778, sample SAMEA3449343) | human gut metagenome | biome: human gut; feature: human-associated habitat; material: faeces | place: United Kingdom | collected 2010/2012 ...
GGCGGGCAAAATCTACATTTCCGCCCCCATGGACGTGATGCTTACCGAAGCGGAAAAGACCGCCGAGCACATGAAGGACGAATTCGTCTCGGTGGAGCACCTGTTTTTGTCTATGCTTGAGCATCCCGACGGCACGGTGCGGGATATTTTCAAGGAATTCCACATCGAGAAAAACGCCTTTTTGAAAACCCTGGCCACCGTGCGGGGCAACACCCGGGTCACGGGGGACAGCCCGGAATCCACCTACGACGCGCTGAAAAAATACGGCGCCGATCTGGTGGAGCAGGCCCGGAGCAAAAAGCTGGATCCCATTATCGGACGGGACGATGAAATCCGCAACGTCATCCGGATTCTGTCCCGCAAAACCAAAAACAACCCCGTCCTCATCGGCGAGCCCGGCGTGGGCAAAACCGCCATCGCCGAGGGTCTGGCGCAGCGCATCGTGCGCGGCGATGTGCCCGAAAACCTGAAGAATCGCACCGTGTTCAGCCTGGACATGGGCGCTCTGGTGGCCGGTGCAAAGTACCGCGGCGAGTTTGAGGAGCGCTTAAAGAGCGTGCTGAACGAGGTGAAGAAGAGCGAGGGCAAGATCATCCTCTTCATCGATGAGCTGCACACCATCGTGGGTGCCGGCAAGACCGACGGCGCCATGGACGCAGGCAACCTGCTCAAGCCCATGCTGGCCCGGGGCGAACTGCACTGCATCGGCGCGACCACGCTGGACGAGTACCGCCAGTATATCGAAAAGGACCCCGCGCTGGAGCGCCGGTTCCAGCCGGTGCAGGTGGATGAGCCTACCGTTGAGGATACCATTTCCATTCTGCGTGGATTAAAGGATCGTTATGAGGTGTATCACGGCGTAAAGATTCTGGATAATGCATTGGTAAGTGCCGCCGTTTTGTCCAACCGTTATATTTCTGACCGGTTTTTGCCGGATAAAGCGATCGACCTGGTGGATGAAGCGTGCGCACTGATCAAGACCGAGATGGACTCCATGCCTGCGGAGCTGGACGAGCTGCGCCGTAAGGTCATGCAGATGGAAATTGAGGAGGCTGCGCTGAAAAAAGAAGACGACACCCTGAGCAAGGAGCGTCTGGAAGCACTTCAGAAGGAGCTTGCGGAGTTAAAGTCCGAGTACAACAACCGCAAAGCGCAGTGGGATAACGAGAAGAAGAGCGTAGAGAACCTTTCCAAGTTAAGAGAAGAGATCGAAGCGGTCAACAATGAAATTCAGATTGCACAGCGCGAAGGCGACCTGGAGAAAGCTGCAGAGCTTTCCTATGGCAAACTGCCGGAGTTGAAAAAACAGCTGGAGCAGGAAGAAGAAAAAGTAAAGAAGGAAGACCTTTCCCTGGTTCACGAAGCGGTAACCGATGAAGAAATCGCCCGGATTATTTCCCGGTGGACAGGTATTCCGGTTGCAAAGCTGACAGAAAGTGAGCGGAATAAGACGCTGCATCTGGATGACGAATTGCATAAGAGAGTCATCGGTCAGGATGAAGCGGTAACGAAGGTGACGGATGCCATTATCCGTTCCAAAGCAGGTATCAAGGATCCGACCAAGCCCATCGGTTCGTTCCTGTTCCTTGGACCTACCGGTGTCGGTAAGACGGAGCTTGCAAAAGCGCTTGCGGCGTCCCTGTTTGATGACGAGAACAACATGGTCCGGATCGATATGAGTGAGTACATGGAGAAATACTCTGTGTCCCGTCTGATCGGAGCGCCTCCCGGATACGTTGGCTATGAAGAAGGCGGTCAGCTGACAGAAGCAGTCCGCAGAAAGCCCTACTCAGTTGTCCTGTTCGATGAAATTGAAAAGGCACATCCGGATGTCTTCAATGTTTTGCTGCAGGTGCTGGATGACGGCCGGATTACAGATTCCCAGGGCAGGACCGTGGACTTTAAGAACACGATTCTGATCATGACCTCGAATATCGGCGCGAACTATCTGCTGGATGGCATCGATGCGGACGGCACGATTAAGCCGGAAGCAGAAGAGCTGGTAACGAAGGATCTGCGCGGTCACTTCCGTCCGGAGTTCCTGAACCGTCTGGATGAGATCATCCTGTTCAAGCCTCTGACGAAGGATAACATCAGCGGTATTATCAATCTGATTGTCGCAGACTTGAATCATCGTCTGGAAGATAAGCAGCTTTCGATCGAACTCAGCCCGGATGCGGAGCAGTTCATTGTAGACAACGCATATGATCCGATTTATGGCGCGCGTCCGTTGAAGCGTTATATCCAGAAATATGTGGAAACGCTGTCTGCAAAGCTGATCCTGGCAGATCAGGTACAGATGGGTGACACGATCCTGATCGCAGTGGAAAACGGCGAGCTGGTCGCAAAGAAAAAGCAGCATAGCGTTTAAAGCTGCAGACTGTAGAAGCACTCGGCGGGAGGAGGTTTCTCCTGCCGGGTGCTTTTTTTCTTTACAAAATCAACTCCTGCGAGTATTGTGATAGATACGGGTCGAAAAACGACCTGAAAAAGCGCATATTGATGCAGATTCTGTGGATAGAAAGGCTTTTACAGGGGAATGGAGAGAGAAAAGAGAACAAAAGCAATAGAAATGACAACAGGTTCGATCTGGAAGAACCTGTTTTTCCTGAGCTGCCCGCTGGTATTTTCCCAGGTGCTGGAAGTGCTGTTTAATATGAGTGACGTAGCGGTGGTAGGGCGATTTTCGGATTACCGGGCACTGGGTGCAGTTGGTTCGACAACGCTTCTGGTCACGCTGTTTACCGGCTTCCTGATCGGAATGGGCTGCGGTGTTAATGTGCGGATGGCGCATGAGCTGGGTGCAAGGCGCAGGGAATCCGTGATCAAAACCGTGCATTCCGCCTTTGTGATCTGTCTGATCGTCGGTCTGCTTGTGGGTGCAGCCTGTTTTTTCTTTGCAGAGGGACTGCTTGGAATTCTGCATACCAAAGAAGAGCTGATGGACAGTGCTGTTTTGTATCTGAAAATTTATGCACTGGGCATGCCGGGTATGGCACTGTATAACTGCGGCAACGGTATTCTGAGCGCCACCGGAGATACGAAGCGTCCGCTGGTATATCTGTCCATTGCAGGAATTGTAAACGTTATTTTAAATCTGTTTTTTGTTATCGTGTGCCATATGGCAGCAGAGGGCGTGGCCATCGCCAGTGTGATCGGACAGTATTTATCTGCACTTCTGATCGTGATTCATCTGCTGCGACGGACGGACGACTGTGGGCTGCACCCTTCGAAGCTCAGACTGGATCCGGCCTGCGGAAAAGCGATCCTGGTGCTTGGCATACCTACCGGTATCCAGAATGCCATCTTTGCTATCGCGAACCTTTTTGTGCAGTCCGGCGTCAATTCCTTTGATGCGGTGATGGTGTCCGGAAATGCAGCTGCAGCAAATGCGGACACGCTGATTTTTAATATTATGGCGGCGTTTTATACCGGCTGTTCCAGCTTTATCGGACAGAACTGGGGAGCTGGCAACCGGGAACGGATGAAAAAGAGCTATCTCGTCGGGCTGACCTATTCCTTTGCGGCAGGTGCGATCTTTGGCGGACTTCTGCTGATTTTCGGACGACAGTTTCTGTCGCTGTTTGCGACGGAGCCTGCTGTAATCGATGCCGGAATGCAGCGTGTGAAGATCATGGGATTTTCTTATATGATCAGTGCGTTTATGGACTGCAGCATCGCAGCCTCCCGAGGAATCGGAAAGAGCATTGTGCCGATGCTCATCGTTATTTTAGGCTCCTGCGTGTTCCGGGTGATCTGGGTGTATACCATTTTTGTATGGATTCATACGATTCCGGCGCTGTACTCTCTCTACTTTTTCTCCTGGGCGATTACATCTGTGGCGGAGGTGCTCTATTTCAGGCACAGCTTTCGGCAGCTGGAATTTCAGAGCTGAGTCCGGGGACGAGAACCGTCAAAATCCGGCAGCTCTTCTGCAGACAGATAAGGTTTTGGCGCTGCTGCGCCGTCCTTTCTGAATGATAGAGGGCTTCTGCTGCATAGATTAAAAAGAAGGAACCGGAAAAGGCGGTTTTCCATGGAACATCTGGAACATAAAAAAGAGAAACGAAATGAAAGGGCAGCAATTCAACTGGGACTTTTTCTGGTTGGATTGCTGCTTTTTGGAACTGCTGCGGGAGGGCAGCTGACAGGGGAGGAAAAAAACGGGAAGGAAAAGGCAGCAATACAGACTTCTGGCGGCGTATCCGATGCAGCAGAGCCCAAAAAGATCGCCCTTACATTTGATGACGGCCCGCATCCGGTCTATACGAAAATACTTTTGGACGGCCTGGCAGAGCGAGGCGCAAAAGCCAGTTTTTTTGTTACAGGGGAGAATGCAGAAAAATATCCGGAGCTGATTTTGCGTATGCAGAAGGAGGGACATCTGATCGGCAACCACACCTATAGTCATATTCAGCTGACAAGCAATAACCGGGAAGCCTTTCGACAGGAGCTGATTTCCACGAATGAGGTATTGAAGGAGATAACAGGAGCGGAAACCATTTTTGTCCGTCCGCCCTATGGAAGCTGGGACAAAGGCTTCGAACAGGAGCTGAATATGTTCCCGGTGCTGTGGACGATCGATCCCCTGGACTGGTGCAGTCAAAGCAGCACCAATGTTGAAAAGCGAATCTTGTCCAAAGTGCGGGAAAATGCGATTATCCTGCTGCATGATGAATATGCTTCCAGTATTGAGGCGGCACTTTTTATTGTGGATGAGCTGCAAAGCCAAGGCTATGTCTTTGTGACAGTCGAAGAAATAATGCTGGTATCTTGAAATCCACAGTTGGATGAAATTCGCAGTTGGATAAAATCCAACAGTTGGATGAAATCCAACATGTACAGCAGGGAAAATAGTTGTTATAATCAAATATGGAAGCTTTTGCACCGACCTTGATGCCTGCGGATTGTTCCGTGCTGCGCACTCCAACAATCCTACTTCGTAATCCATGGTCAGGTTTATAACGAAAACAGATTGGTAACTGTTCAGTAGGTCTGCGCATTTACTGCGCTGACCGTAAGAAGACTTAGGCTAGAAGGCAAAAATCCTATCGGCATAGCCGATTTGGAATGGATTTTTGCGTGTAACTGTGAGGGTACTGAACAGTTACACAGATTGAAAAAAATGTTTCAATCACGAGATTTGTGTCTGCGCGCACTTGACACAAACTCGACATGCGAAAAAAGCGTGCGCAGAAATGAGTGGAAAGAATGCAATATACCTACACAGAGCTGGCAGTGTATCTGCTGCTGTACAGCTTTATCGGATGGGCACTGGAGGTTGCCTTTTTTGCAGTAAAAGAAAGAAGATTTTGCAACCGCGGATTTTTCAGCCTGCCCCTTTGTCCGGAATACGGCATAATGATGGATATTCTGATCCTTTTGCTGCCGGAGCAGGGGACAAAATGGCTGGTGCAGTTTCTGACCACTTGGATGGTCGTGTCCGTTGTGGAATATTTTTCCGGAGGGATCGCAGCCAAAATCTGGAAAAAGCATTTGTGGAATTACGAGGATGTGACACTATTTGGCGGGAAGAAAAAGAGTGTGCTCCTTTCGCTGATCAAGGCAGCAGTTGTGATGACGGCGGTGCTGCTTTTGCATCCTCCGGTCTTTATCCTGTTTTCGATGATTCCGACAATTGTGCTGCGGATCATAGACATAGTCGGCTTTGGGCTGATGGCTGCCGACCTGGTGTCGATTCTGATTGCAGTCAGGAAAAGCAGGAGCCTGACAGAGCTGAAGGAAACCCAGGGGAGACTTCTGCAGGAACAAAAGGAAGTCAAGCAAAAGCTTGGAGGCAAGATCTATCATGCAGTCTGGAAGCGGTTAAACCGTGCCTACCCGGAGATGGAAGCTCTGGAGGAGGCAGATCGGGCAGAACGATATGTTTTTGCAAGAGGAGTCTGTGTGGATAAGCTGATCTGGGTATTTATGATCTGTGCATTTCTCGGAGATCTGATTGAAACGCTGTTTTGCAGGGTGACGGGAGGCGTATGGATGAGCCGGTCCAGCGTAATTTACGGCACCTTCAGTATTGTCTGGGGCTTCGGTGCGGTCATTCTGACAGTTGTATTGCAGCGGCTTGCCGGAAAAGAGGATCGTTATATTTTCCTGGCGGGCAGTGTGCTGGGCGGCGTATATGAATATCTGTGCAGCGTATTTACAGAGATTTTTCTCGGGACTACATTCTGGGATTACAGTGACATGCCCTTTAATATCGGCGGGAGAACCAACCTGCTGTATTGCATTTTCTGGGGGCTGTTATCCGTTGTCTGGGTAAAAATTTGTTATCCGACGATCAGTGGATGGATCGAAAAGCTGCCGCCCCTTGGAGCAAAAATTGCGACCTGGGCAGTTATCGTGCTGATGAGCTGCGATGCGGTGATTTCAGCAGGCGCCATGGTACGCTATGTGGAACGGCAGGACAGCGCGGCGGTGCAGGAGAGCAGTGCGGACGCAGGGACTGCCGCGGGCGTAGAAAACGCCGCGAAGGAGGAAAGCGTCGCGGACGCAGGGACTGCCGCGGGCACGGAAAATACCACAGGAACCGTGCGGGCGGAAAAGAAGAGCGTGATCGACACATTCTTTGACATCAATTACCCTGACGAGCGGATTGAGAAGGTGTGGCCGAACATGAAAGTGGAGGTACAATAAGGGGACATGGATCTTTTCGATTATATGAGACAGACCAATCAGGAAAAGGAAGCGCCGCTGGCGGCAAGGCTGCGGCCCCGGACGCTGGATGAGGTAGTCGGGCAGCAGCACATTATCGGAAAGGACAAGCTTTTGTACCGTGCGATTCAGGCGGACAAGCTTTCCTCCATCATTTTTTACGGACCGCCCGGAACGGGCAAAACGACTCTTGCGAGGGTGATCGCGAATACGACCAGCGCGGAGTTTATGCAGATCAATGCGACTGTGGCAGGCAAAAAGGATATGGAAGAGGTTGTCGCAAAGGCAAAGGACAACCGTGGAATGTTTGGAAAAAAGACGATCCTGTTCATTGATGAGATCCATCGGTTCAACAAGAGTCAGCAGGACTATCTGCTTCCCTTTGTGGAGGATGGAACCCTGATCCTGATCGGTGCGACGACGGAAAATCCGTATTTTGAGGTAAACGGAGCGCTGCTGTCCCGTTCGGTTATTTTTGAGCTCAAGCCGCTTTCAAAGGAAGATATCGAAGAACTGATCCGACGGGCAGTCTATGATCAGAGAGGAATGGGTGCCTATCAGGCACAGATAGAGCCGGATGCGCTGGAGTTTCTGGCGGATATTGCAGGCGGAGATGCGCGTGCGGCATTGAATGCAGTAGAGCTTGGCGTAATGACGACACAGCGCTCAGAGGATGGAAAAATCCATCTGACCCTGGAGGTTGCCCAGGAATGTATTCAAAAACGTGCAGTAAAATACGACAAAACAGGCGATAATCATTACGATACGATTTCGGCATTTATCAAGAGTATGCGGGGCTCCGATCCGGATGCGGCGGTTTATTATCTGGCGCGGATGCTGTATGCCGGGGAAAGCGTGACATTTATCGCCCGCAGGATGATGATCTGTGCGTCGGAGGATGTTGGCAATGCAGATCCGACAGCGCTGCAGGTAGCGGTTTCTGCATCCCTGGCAGCAGAGCGGGTGGGCATGCCGGAGGCACAGATTATTCTGGCACAGGCGGCGGCCTACATTGCATGCGCGCCGAAAAGCAACGCAGCGGTCAACGCCATTGCGTCTGCAATGAAGACGGTGGAAGAAACCGGAAATCTGGCGATTCCGGTGCATTTGCAGGATGCCCATTATAAAGGAGCAGCAAAATTGGGACACGGAAAAGATTATAAATATGCACACGATTATCCAAACCACTATGTCAGACAGCAGTATTTACCTTATGAGCTGTCCGGAAGAGAGTTTTATCAGCCCGGTGGGATGGGATATGAAGTAAAAATCAAAGAGCACATGCAGCGGATACGCAGGGAAGCGGCTAAGACAGAACAAAAGCCGCAGGATGGAGCAGAGCAATGAAACAGATACCAAAGCGGGTCATGATCGTGTCCTTTGATGCGGTCGGAGCAAAGGACCTGGAATATTTACAGACCCTGCCGAATTTTCAGCGTTTTTTTGAACAGGCGGCGCTGTGCAGCCATGTAAACAGTGTGTGTCCGTCCCTGACCTATCCGGCCCATACATCCATTGTGACAGGGCGGATGCCGAAAAATCACGGGATTGTGAACAACACAAAAATCCAGCCCAACCGGAAGGATCCGGACTGGCTTTATCATCGCAAATGGATCCGCAGCACGACGCTTTATGACGAAGCGAAGAAAAAGGGAATGACGACGGCCGGGCTTTTGTGGCCTGTTGCGGCAGGCAGCAGGATGGACTACTATGTGCCGGAGATTATGGTGACACGCAAATGGCAAAATCAGATCCTGATGAATGCGACGAACGGTCCGTTGTTTTATCAGCTGGATCTGAACAAACGCTTCGGACAGTTGCGAAACGGGATCGCACAGCCTCAGCTGGACAATTTTATTCAGGCATGCGCGCTGGATACGATCTACAAATACAATCCGCAGCTGTTTTTGCTGCATCTGACGGATGTGGATGCGAACAGACATCTCTATGGCGTGGAGAGTAAGGAGGCAAAAGAAGCTCTTAAGCGCCACGATAAGCGTCTGGGCGAGATTGTAAGGGCACTGGAGGAAACCGGAGAGATGGAGAGCACGACGGTCGTGCTTCTGGGGGATCATTATCAGAAGGATGTGGACAATGTTGCCTTCGTCAATCATGCACTGTGGAAAGCCGACTTGCTGACGGTCCGCAACGGCAGGATCAAAAGCTGGAAGGCCTATGCAAAAAACTGTGACGGAAGCTGCTATATCTATCTGCATCCGTCTGTAGAAAACAATGCAGAAGTGCAAAAGCGTACAAGAAAAGTGCTGGAGACGCTGAAAGGACGGGAGGATTTTGGAATCGAAAGGATTCTGACCCGGGAAGAGGCAGCAAATATGGGCGCAGACGAAAACTGCTTTCTGATGCTGGAAGCAAAGGAAGGATGGTTTTTTCTGGACGAATGGGAACAGCTGACGGCAGCAGAAAAAGACTGCGCACATGGCATGAAGGGGACCCACGGGTATCTGCCGGGTGAGGCAGACTATCAGACCTTTTTTGCAATGTCGGGATGCAGTGTAAGAGCTGGTGCCAGGGTAGAAAAAAATATCGCGCTCTGGGATGAGGGCGCGACATTGGCAGCACTTTTGGAGATAGACCTCGGAAAAACAGATGGCAGTGTGATCCGGGAGATGCTGCAATAACATACTTTAAAACAGGGCGGTTGTCAGATACTGATAAATCTCCCTGTTATTTTTTTGCCAGTTTTCGCAAATGGAAATTGCGAGCTCTTCTGTAGGAACCGTAAGGCGGATGGTCACCAGGTTGACGTCCTTATCCACTGCAGTCAGCTCTGTTTCGAATTCCCCGTTGACAGCCTTATAATAGTTGCTCTGGATCGAAGATTCGTTGCGCATTTCCAGTTCATTTTTTTTAAGATATTCGCCGATGTCTGTCTTGATTGCGTCACTGATGCGGTTCTCAAAATAGGAAAGGGTATTGCGGCCCTCCTCCGTGATCTGCAGATGGGTGCGGTTGACCAGTGTTTTGGCAGTGATCAGCCCGGCCTGCGCCAGCTCATTGATAACCTGCTGCAGTGTCAGATAGCTGGTATATTCTTTTTCCAGAATGAGATCGCTGACCTGCGCCATTGTGAGTGGGAAGGATACCTTGTTGAGCAGATAAAGAACGATCAGTTTATAGAGTGTAAGAGGTTCCTGGTTCATAATTATCCCCTTGTCTGAGATTTCGTTGTTTCATAAGGGCATGCAGCCCGTTTAAGACGTTTCGTTTCGAAAGACTCCACTGGGGCGCGATCAAGAGCTTGCGGGGACCGTCTCCGGTGACCCGGTGGAGGCAGATATCCGGAGAAAGTGCAGCGATACAGCTCGCCAGCAGATCGAGATATTCTTCCTGTGTCAGTACAGGAAGCTTTCCGGCTTCATAAAGCAGGGCAAGATCTGTTCCCTTTAAAATATGGAGAAGCTGCAGCTTGACACCAAAGGGATGCACCTGATTGACGGCACGGATGCTTTCCAGCAGGTCAAGCCGGGTTTCCCCGGGGAGTCCGAGGATCAGATGGACGATAAAGGGAAGCCTCCTGGCATGGAGCTTTGCTGCAGCATCATAAAACACGGAGGTCGGATATCCCCGGCGGATCCTTGCTGCAGTGTGGTCATGAATGGACTGCAGACCAAGCTCGATCCAGATAAACCGGTCAGGATACAGCAACCGGAGGCGGTCAAGTCCCTCCAGAATGATATCGGAAAGGCAATCCGGGCGCGTCGCGATGGAAATTCCTGCGACCTCCGGAGAGGAAAGTGCTTCTTCATAACAGGAAAGCAGTCTGTCCGGATCACCATAAGTGTTGGTATATGCCTGAAAATAGGCGATCAGAGACGGTTTGCCGGGTTCCGGTGTCCATTTGGAGGACAGAAGTGCCTTGGCCTGATTTAACTGATCTGTTACAGAAAGCTGCCGGGAAGCAGCAAAATCGCCGCTTCCGCCTGCAGAGCAGAAAATGCAGCCTCTTGTATCGAGGGTGCCATCCCGGTTGGGACAGGTACAGCCGATATCAAGCGCAGCCTTGTAAAGCTTTCGTCCGTATGTATTTTTACACCAGGCGTCCAGCGAATAGTAGGGCTTCTGGTGCCAGAGATCAGCGGATGTTTTTCTTGACTGCATCTGCAACAACGTCCGCAACTCTGGGATCGAATGCTTCTGGCATGATATTGTTTTCGTTTAAGTCTTCGTCAGAAACGAGGGCTGCGATGGCATTAGCGGCAGCCAGCTTCATTTTATCGGTGATCTGTTTTGCATGTCCTTCCAGAGCACCGCGGAAGATGCCGGGGAATGCGACAACGTTGTTTACCTGGTTCGGGAAATCGCTGCGTCCGGTGCCGACAACGCGTGCCCCTGCTTTTTTTGCGAGATCAGGCATGATCTCAGGAACGGGGTTAGCCATTGCAAACAGGATAGCATCGGAATTCATGGAAGCCACCATCTCTTCCGTCACAATACCTGGAGCGGAAACGCCGACGAAAATATCAGCACCCTTTAAAGCATCTGCAAGGGAACCGGTTTCGTGAGCCAGATTGGTGCGTTTTACCATCTTTTCCTGCATCCAGTTTAAGCCCTCTGCGCCATCGCAGAGAATGCCGGATTTATCGCACATAATGATATTGGAAAAGCCGTAGGTTATCAGCAGGCGGGTGATAGCAACTCCTGCACTTCCTGCGCCGTTTACAACAACGCGGCAGTCTTCCTTTTTCTTACCGACTACCTTTAGGGCATTGATGATGCCGGCGAGTACAACAATAGCAGTTCCGTGCTGGTCATCGTGGAAAACAGGGATATCCAGAGTCTCTTTTAAGCGCTCTTCGATTTCGAAGCAGCGGGGTGCACTGATATCTTCCAGATTGATGCCGCCAAAAGCGGGAGCAAGCCAGGTAACAGCTTTGATGATCTCTTCCGTGTCCTGAGTATCCAGGCAGATGGGAACTGCGTTGACACCGCCGAATTCTTTAAATAAGACAGCCTTGCCTTCCATAACGGGCATAGCGGCCTTCGGACCGATATTGCCGAGTCCCAGTACGGCGGAACCGTCGGAAACAACAGCTACAGTGTTTGCTTTCATCGTATAGGTGTAAGCGGCAGCCGGGTCTTTTGCAATGACCTTACAAGGCTCCGCAACGCCGGGAGTATAGACAAGTGCAAGGTCTTCACGGGTGCGGACGGGTGTTTTGGAAACGGTTTCAAGCTTTCCCTGCAGCTTCTCATGCAGTTCCAGCGCTTTTTCCTGATTTGTCATTTGATTTGCCTGCTTTCTTTTTATTTAATAAGGAATGATGATGTCGGGGCATACGCGCCATTCGTAGCTCTCTGTATATCATCATATCTGATTTATTTGAGTGAATCAAGGAAAAAATCTTCCTATTCTGTTTTGAGTGTGGTACAATGAGCGAAACAGAAGGAGACGTTTGACTTGTGTCTCCGATGTGTAATAAAATTCACTAAAATGACAGGCACTTTTGATTTCTGACAAAAGACCGCTGTTTCCCGGATCGGGATGTTCTGGCGCATTTCAAAAAGATCGTTTCATGTAGAATTCCGTATGAAAATCAGGGACGAATCACGATGGCAGTAAAGGGAGTAAAGATTGAAAAATAAAATTTTTCAATCGCGAGATTTGTGTCTGCGCGCACTTGA
>ERZ827528.3650-NODE-3650-length-12311-cov-2.927383_pt1 | contig 12311 bp, 8 predicted proteins | sample MGYA00519768_ERZ827528 | MGnify/ENA primary metagenome ERZ827528 (study PRJEB31778, sample SAMEA3449343) | human gut metagenome | biome: human gut; feature: human-associated habitat; material: faeces | place: United Kingdom | collected 2010/2012 ...
ATAATTCAATCATAGTAAACTCAGGATTATGTCTTACTGACATACCTTCATTTCTGAAAGTTCTTCCTAATTCATATACTTTTTCAAAACCAGCTACAATACATCTCTTTAGATATAATTCTGGAGCTATTCTTAAGAACATATCTAAATCTAAAGTATTGTGGTGAGTAATAAATGGTCTTGCAGAAGCTCCACCAGCTATAGTAGCAAGCATTGGAGTTTCAACTTCTAAGAATCCTCTACTATCTAAGAATGCTCTTATTCCACTTATTATTTGACTTCTCTTTATGAAAGTATCTTTAACTTCTGGATTAGTTATAATATCAACTTCTCTTTGTCTATATCTTAAATCTGGGTCTTTTAATCCATGCCATTTTTCTGGTAATGGTTTTAATGACTTACAAATTAATTCAACAGTTTTAACTTTAACAGATACTTCACCTGTTTTAGTTTTAAATACTTCACCTGTAGCAGCAACCCAGTCACCTAAATCATTAGTTTTGTATTGCTTTAGAGCTTCTTCTCCAACTTCATCAATCTTTATGAAAAGTTGAATCTTTCCATCTCTATCATATATATCAGAGAAAACAACTTTACCTTGCCCTCTTTTAGACATTATTCTCCCAGCAACAGTTACTTCTTTTCCTTCTAATTCTTCAAAGTTATCTTTAACTTGCTGAGATGAATGAGTTCTTTCTACTTTATATACATCAAAAGGATCTTTTCCTTCCTCTTGTAATTTAACTAACTTTTCTCTTCTAAGAGCTTCTTGTTCACTAAATTGTGACTCAAGCTCTTGTAAATTCATTTCTTCAGTTGACATTAGTATCCCTCCAATTAATCTCTTCTTATTCCTAAGACTTCAAACTTATTTACTCCGTCTGGTACTGCAACCTCAACTATATCTCCAACCTTTTTACCTACTAGAGCGCTTCCAACTGGTGATTCATTAGATATTTTAAAATTCATTGGATCTGCTTCCGCTGAACCAACAATTGAATATTCTACTTCTTCATCAAAATCATAGTCTTTAACTTTAACAATAGTACCAACCGATACTACATCATTAGGTAATTCACTCTCATCAACAACTACAGCATTTTTTAACATATTCTCTAATTGAAGAATTCTTCCTTCTGTAAATGCTTGATCGTTCTTAGCTTCATCGTATTCAGAGTTTTCACTTAAATCTCCATATCCTAATGCTACTTTGATTTTTTCAGTAATTTCTTTTCTTTTTACAGTTTTTAAATATTCTAACTCTTCTTCAAGTTTTTTTACACCTTCATAAGTCATTATGAATTGTTTTGTTTGGCTCATATCTTTCTCCCCTTCGAACATTCACTTTACTGATGTCTATTTTAATATATTATTATTCTTGAAATCATTTTAAATATTATAAATCAGCACATTTAATATGTCAACAAACCCATAGTTTGCTTACATTATTACTTGACACTTTAATTTATATTCATTTTAATGAATTTTGCTATAATAATTATATACAAATTATTATATAATTTCTATATTTCTTAAACTTTCTCTGTATTCCTCTAATATTTCTATTACTCTAGCACTATCATCTACAGTATTTATTATATTCCTTATTTCACTACTATTATGTAATCCCTTAATATACCATGATGAATGTTTTCTCATTTCTCTTACAGCTTTATGCTCTCCATCATATTTAAGGGCTAACTCATAGTGTCTAATACACATTTTTATCTTTTCTTCTGGAGTTATAATTAGAGGCTCTTTTCCTTTATACAGATTATCTATCTGTTTAAAAATCCATGGATTACCCATACTTCCTCTAGCAATCATAATTCCATCTACATTTGTTTCTTTTTTTCTTCTCAGCGCATCTTCTGCTGTAAAAACATCGCCATTTCCTATTACGGGAATATTTACGCTTTGCTTTACTTTAGCAATTATATCCCAATCAGCTTTACCTTCGTACATTTGCTGTTTAGTTCTTCCATGTACAGCAATAGCATCAGCTCCTGCTGACTCCATAACTTTAGCAAATTCAACAGCATTTATATTTTCATTATCAAATCCTTTTCTAAATTTAACAGTAACCGGCTTAGTTGAAACCTTTTTTATAGCTTCAACTATATTACCAGCTAACTTTGGATCTTTTAATAATGCTGAACCTTCACCATTTTTAGTTATTTTATTAGCAGGACATCCCATATTTATATCTAAAATACATATATCTTCCCTTGGATTAAAATGTCTTTCTACCATTTCAGCCATTATTTTAGGATCATTTCCAAAAATTTGCGCTGCTACAGGCATTTCTTCTTCTGCTATTCTTAGTAAACTTTGAGTATTTTCACTTCCATAATATAGTGCTTTAGCACTTACCATTTCAGTATATACAAGTTCACAGCCCATTTCCTTACATAATCCTCTAAAGGAAATGTCTGTTACACCTGCCATAGGCGCTAAGAAAACTCCATTTTCAAAATTAAGGTTTCCTATTTTCATTTGTTTTACTCCTTATTTTTTTCGTATATAATTCTTAACCCCTCTAAAGTTAAACTTGAATCTACTTTATCTATTATATCCGTTTCTTTTGCTATTAAATTAGCTAATCCACCTGTTGCAATTACATATGGATTATCTATTCCAAGTTCATTCATTTCTCTTTTCATTCTTCTTACTATATATTCAACCTGCCCTATATAACCATATAATATTCCCGCTTGCATGCTTGTTATAGTGTTCTTACAAATAACACTCTTTGGTACTTCTAATTCTATTCTTGGTAGTTTAGCTGCTCTTTCAAATAACGCATCTGATGCAATTTTAACTCCTGGTGATATACATCCACCTAAATAGTCACCTTCTTTTGTTACTGCACAATAAGTTGTAGCAGTTCCAAAATCTAATATTATTAAATCTCTTTTATAAATATCATGAGCTGCTACAGCATTCACTATTCTATCTGCACCAACTTCTTTAGGATTGTCATATCTAATATTTATTCCTGTTTTAACTCCTGGTCCTACAACTATAGGTTCAATATTAAAACTTTTTCTAACCATATTTTCCAAAGAATGCATTATATTTGGAACAACTGAAGATATTATTATACCCTTAACTTCTTTAGGATTTAAATCATATTGATTAAGTAATTGCATAACTTGAATTGAATATTCATCTGAAGTCTTTTTCGTATCAGTGCTGATTCTCCAACTAACTATACATTCATTTTCTTTATATACACCTATAACTATATTAGTATTTCCTACATCTACTAATAAAATCATAAAAGCACCACCTTAATATAATTAAAGCAGCCTTTAAGCTGCCTTTATTATCAAATATTACGTAACAATTTAAATTAACACTCTAATTTTAACAATTACGTATCATTTGTCAAGTATTATATTTGTAAAATTTTAGAATAAACCTACTATTTCACCATTTGGCAAAATATCTATTCTATTAGCTGCTGGAACCTTTGGTAATCCTGGCATTGTCATTATGTCACCAGTAAGCGCCACTATAAATCCAGCACCATTTGATACTCTTACTTCTTTAACTGTTATCTCAAATCCTTCTGGTCTTCCAAGAAGAGCTGGATTATCTGATAATGAATATTGTGTTTTAGCCATACATATAGGTAGCTTATCAAGATTGAATTTTTCTAATTCTGCTATTTGCTTACATGCTGCTGCAGTATAATTTACACTTTTTGCCCCATATATTTCTCTGGCAATAGTGTCAATTTTTTCTCTTATTGAGTCTTTTTCATCATATAATATTTTAAAGTCAGAAGAATTATTTTCTAAGATATCACTAACTATATCTGCTAATTCTAGTCCTCCTTCTCCACCTTTTTCCCAAACATTACATAATGCTACTTTTACTCCTTTTTCATCACAGAATTCTTCAATAAATTTAATTTCAGCTTCACTATCACTAACAAATCTATTTATTGCAACAACAACTGGCACATTATATTTTTGCATATTTTCAATTTGTTTTTCTAAATTTACCACACCTTTTTTAAGCGCTTCAACATTTTCTTCGTTTAAGTCCGCCTTAGCTACTCCACCGTGGTGTTTTAATGCTCTTATTGTAGCTACTATAACAATACATTCTGGTTTTAAATCACCATATCTACATTTTATATCTAAGAACTTTTCAGCACCTAAATCCGCTCCAAATCCTGCTTCTGTAATAACTACATCACCTAAAGCCATAGCCATTTTTGTTGCTATTATAGAGTTACATCCATGAGCTATATTAGCAAAAGGTCCTCCATGAATTATTGCTGGAGTATTCTCTAAAGTCTGTACTAAATTTGGTTTAATGGCTTCTTTCATTAATAATGCCATAGCACCTTGAACTTCCAATTGTTTTGCATAAACTGGATTACCATCTAAATCATAAGCAACCATGATATTGCCTATTCTTTCTTTTAAGTCTTGAAGACTTGTAGCTAAACAAAGAATTGCCATTATTTCTGAAGCTACAGTTATCATAAAGCCATCTTCTCTTAAGAAGCCATTTATTTTTCCGCCCATTCCTACTACTATGTTTCTTAAAGCTCTATCATTCATATCCATAACTCTTTTGAATACTATTCTTCTTGCATCTATTCTTAAAGAGTTACCATGATGTATGTGATTATCTATAGCTGCACATAAAAGATTGTTAGCTGTTGTTATAGCATGCATATCTCCTGTGAAATGAAGGTTTATATCTTCCATAGGAACTACTTGTGCATATCCACCACCAGCTGCTCCACCTTTCATACCGAAAACTGGTCCTAAAGATGGTTCTCTTAATGCTACTATAGCTTTTTTATTTCTTTTATTTAATGCTTGCCCAAGCCCAATAGTTACTGTAGATTTACCTTCTCCTGCTGGTGTTGGATTAATAGCTGTTACTAATACTAGCTTTCCTTTTTTATTATCTTTATTTCTTTCTAAAACATCTAAAGATATTTTACATTTATATTTACCATATTGATCAATATCATCTTCACTTAAGTTTAACTCTGCTGCAATTTCTCTTATATTCTTCATTTTAGCTTCTTGAGCTATCTGTATATCACTTTTCATTTAGTCTACCTCCACAACTAATTAATTTTATAATTAATTATATCATTGAAAAAATATATTTGAAACCTTATATCGAACATTATTTTAAAATTTTATAATATTTTTCGTATTTTATTAATTTTTACCACTTTTTTTATACACAAAAACATATAATGTATGCCTTTTTTCTATTTTTTTGATTTTTTTCAAAAATAATGAGTTATATCAAAATATATTCTGATACAACTCATTATTTTTAGTTGGCCTCAAAAATTTCTTCAAATTCCTTGCCATCAATTTTTTCTTTTTCTAACAAAGTACTAGCTACTGCATGTAACTTATTAACATTTTCCTTTAATAATTCTTCAGCTGTGTTATAAGCATTGCTAATTAAACTCTTAATTTCCTTATCTATCATTGCTCCTACTTCTTCACTGAAGTTTCTTCCTCTTCCTAAATCCCTGCCTAAAAATACTTCATTGTTATCACTACCGTATGATATAGTTCCTATTTTATCACTCATACCATATTCCATAACCATAGCTCTGGCAATAGAACTTGCTCTATCAATATCATTTTTAGCACCAGTACTTATATCTCCTAGAATCAGCTTTTCAGCTACACGACCACCTAAAAGTCCAACCATTTCATCTAATAGCTTTTCTTTTGATGTATATGCTCTATCTTCTGTTGGAAGATGCATTGTATATCCTCCAGCCATTCCCCTCGGTATTATACTTATTTCATGGACAGGATCTGAATTCTTTAAACATTTCATTACTACAGCATGACCTGCTTCATGATAAGCTGTAAGTTTTCTATCATGCTCGCTTATTGTCCTACTTTTCTTTTCTGGACCTGCTATTACTCTTGTTATAGCTTCTTCAAATTCATCCATACCTATTTTCTTTTTATTTTTTCTAACAGCTAAAAGCGCTGCTTCATTAGCTAGATTTTCTAAATCTGCTCCACTGAATCCTGGAGTTCTCTTTGCTAGTACTTCCAGACTAACATTAGTATCTAATGGTTTCTTCTTAGTATGAACTTCTAATACTGCCTCTCTACCTTTTCTATCAGGTCTGCCAACCATTATCTGTCTATCAAATCTTCCTGGTCTTAAAAGAGCTGGGTCTAATATATCAGGTCTATTAGTGGCTGCTATCATTATAATACCTTCATTAGCCCCGAAACCATCCATTTCTACTAGTAATTGATTTAATGTCTGTTCTCTTTCATCATGTCCTCCACCAAGACCAGCACCTCTTTGTCTTCCCACTGCATCTATTTCATCAATAAATATTAATGATGGGGAATTTTTCTTAGCCTGTTCAAATAAATCCCTTACTCTTGATGCACCAACACCAACAAACATTTCAACGAAATCTGATCCTGAAATACTAAAGAAAGGAACTCCTGCTTCACCAGCTATTGCTTTTGCTAAAAGTGTCTTACCAGTACCAGGGGGCCCTACTAATAAAACTCCCTTTGGAATTCTTGCTCCCATTTCTACATATCGCGCTGGCTGCTTCAAGAAATCAACAATTTCTTCTAATTCTGCTTTCTCTTCATCAGCTCCTGCTACATCATCAAATGTTACTCTTTTACTATCTGGAATAACCATCTTAGCTTTACTTTTTCCAAAGTTCATTACTCCTCTTCCACTGCTTCCTCCACCTTGTGACTGCTGTGTAAAGAAGAAGATAAATACTACAAATAATATAATTATCATTATAGTTGGAAGTAGACTTACCCATATACTGCTATTAGACGGTGCAACATATTCTATTTTGATATCATCTTTAGGATATTGTTCATTTAAAAATTCAATCATAGAACTTGGTGCATATACCGTATACTTCTTTTCATCCTGTGTTGTTACTTCAATAGTCATCTTATCAGCATTTACATTTATGCTTTCAACCTGATTATTTATCCACTTTTGTTGAAAATCACTATATACCATCCTATTTGATACACTACTTCCATCAAGCATGAAAGTTGCTACTGCAAAAAACAATAACAATCCTATTATCCAAATAGTTGCACTTGAATACTTTTTCATCCAAGGCCCCCCTTTCGTCTAGTACTTTTAACTATATATTTCTTCTTTTAATATACCTATAAAAGGTAAATTTCTATACTTTTCAGCATAATCTAGACCATATCCTACTAAAAATCCATCTGGTGCTTCAAAACCTACATACTTTACACTAACATTTACAGCTCTTCTAGCAGATTTATTTAATAATGTAACAATTTCCACTGAAGAAGCACCTTTACTACTTAAGTAAGACATTAAATATTTTAACGTAATACCGCTATCAACTATATCTTCTACAATCAATACATCTTTTCCTTCTATGCTTCTATCTAAATCCTTAAGTATTTTTACTACGCCACTACTTTTTGATTCATTTCCATAAGTAGATATTGCCATAAAATCTATTTCACAAGGATTATGTAATCTCTTTAGTAATTCTGATATAAATACTACTGAACCTTTTAGCACTCCCACAAGTAATAATTCTTTGCCCTTATAATCCTCATCAATAATTTTAGCTAATTCTTTAGTTCTTATACTAATATCCTCTTCACTAAATAAAACTTCCTTAACGCCTTCTTTCATAAACTTATTCCTTCCCTTCAAAAGATATTTTCAGTACTCTATTAGTACCGTTTGTAATTTTGAAACTTTCAGAAACCTTATATCCAACTATCCAAGCTATTTCATCATCAAAACAAATAAGTGGAATAATGTCTCTTTCTTCCCTAGGAACTTTAAGGTTGATAAAGATATCCTTTAGCTTCTTTGTACCTTTTATGCCTAAAGGCTTCATCTTATCTCCATCTTTCCTAGTTCTAATTACAATTCTCTCTTCTATCTTATCATAATCAAATAGTTTTATTAAGGGATTATTGGAAAATTCTATACCTTTTTCTTTGTCTATTACTTCCATTTTAATAATGTAATTTTTAAATTCAATTTCCTCATTTATACTTTCTTTCATAACAGAAACTTCAGTTTCTTTTTTTACATTCTTCACATTCTTTTTCTTCTTAAATATAATATCTCCATAAGTATTTTCCGCTATGATGCTGTTAGTTAAATTTATGCTCTTTCCTGTTCCTCTATTATATAAATCAATAACATCATATATATGTTTCATTTCAAAATTCTGATGGCTATTGGATATCTCCTTAAAAGCTCGCTTTATCACTCTTGTTACTATGGCTTCTTTTTCTTTTATAAATAAATCCTGTTTTATAATCAACTTATCATTTGTGTACTTACAATACTCTTCATAACATTTCTTAGACTGCTCTTCAATATATTCATTATCTTTGCTCAATATCAATGCCATCCTATTTAAAGTATATATTATGTCCTTATTAAAGTTTTCTTTCATATAAGGAAGTATATCTAGTCTCACTTTATTTCTACTATAAACCCTTTCCATATTGCTTTTATCTATTCTTGGCATTAAATGATTTTCGGCACAATAACTTTCTATCTCATTACGGTTTAAACAAAGTATAGGTCTTATTATTCCTCCTTCCCTTATAGCCTTTATACCTACTAATCCTTCTAAACCAGTTCCTCTCATCATACGCATAAGTATTGTTTCTGCTTGATCATTTGCATTATGAGCCACAGCAATTTTATCATATCCGTATCTTTCTCTTATATTTTCAAATGCCTTATAACGTTCTTCCCTGCCAGCCATTTCTAAAGAGATATTATTTTCACTAGCAACTTTATTTATATCTATTCTCTCTATATAGCAGTCTATTCCTAATTTCTCACAGATATCACTTACATATCTTTCATCTTCAAGTGCTTCTTCCCCTCTAAGCATATGATTTATATGTATAGCTCCTAAATTTATATTTAACTTTTCTTTTAAGCTATACAGTATATGTAAAAGACAGACTGAATCTGGACCACCTGATAAAGCTACCAGTATTTTTTCCTCTGCCTTTATCATATTATTATCTATAATGAAATCTTCAACTTTTTTAATCACTCTATATCCCCTGCTTTTCTTTATATTTTCATCCTTAATGATACCTTTACATTTTTTTAAAGTAAATATATAAATCTAAGATATAACATTAAAGAAGGGACTAATCCCCTTCTTTAATATAATGAATATAATTTTGATACTACTACTGTCATATCATCCATTACCTTTCCATTACTTAATTCTTTTGCCTTATCTAAGATATCTCTTGATAATTGATCAGGATTAGTGGTGGCCTTTTCTAAATAAGTCCTAAGCCATGAATAATCACCAATATTATTTTTATCTACATCTAAAATTCCATCACTTATGGTTATAACAATATCTCCATGTTTTAATTTCTTTTTCTTTTTATTATATTCAATTTCTTCTACTGCCCCAAAAGGTAATGAATTATCACTTAGCACATCTACTTCTTCATATCTCTTAATAAATGTTGCTACTGCACCTGCCTTTATAACTGAAAGCTCTCCTGTATATAAATCAATCATAGACATATCTAATGTTGCAAATTTCTCATCTTCACTAAATTTCATATTCATAATTGAATTAATAGCTTTTACAGCATTTTCTTCATCATAACCACACTCAGTAAATTCATCAATTATATCTATGGCAACGCTACTTTCTAGTCCCGCATCAGGACCTGATCCCATACCATCACTTAATGCTATCACATATATTCCATGCTTGTTCTTACCAAAATTAAAACTGTCTCCTGAATACTTTTCTCCATCCTTTGGTGTTGAGGCAACATATGATAACATATGATATTTAGGACTTTCTTCAATAACCACTGAACACTCATTAGTTTCTGGATTTATTTTGCAACCTTCATCGCTTATGGAGAAAGGTACCCTTAAAACTTCTTTCAAAACAGGTAATATGGCTTTTCCACATATATTTTCTCCATAGCAATTTTCCATAACTATCTTAATTTTTAATCTACCTTTTTTATCTGTATATGAATATATATTCTTATAAGATATATTTTTTCTAGACAGAGCTTTCTTAAGTACTTTATCAAGCTCATAGCAATTATCTACATCTCTTGTAAATTCCTTTATTACATCATCCATAGCATGAGATATGCCAGCTATATTCTCTGCAATAAGCTGTCTTCCTTCACCCATCCTCTCTTTTAGCACTTCATTAACAGTATAAATATTATATAATTCTTCACAGCTCTTAACTAAAGTATTACTTTTAACACATTTTTCTTTAAGACTTTTATTTATCTTTCCTTTTCCTTGTTCAAACATTTCTATTAGTTCTGAAAATTCAAAGAAAGTATTGTTTAACTCTTTTTCCCAGCATTTGCTCCTCATTTCGCAGTTATTACATACTCTATCTGCAAGATTTCCTATCATAGCTGTACTTTTATCTTTCATTTCTAGCTTATGATTACCTGATAATTTATTCATAGATTTAGCTAATCTATCTAATATTTTTTTAAACCCTTCTATTCTTTCTATAAATTCACTCTTCACTCCATCTATCTGTGCTTCATTTATTATTCTATTTTTTTCTTCATTACTTAACTCTCGCAAAATACCTTCTATAACCTTAGCAGGCATTAATAACATAATCACTGCTGGTATTGCTATTTCCACTGCTCCATATATATTTATAGTTGCTGAATAACCTATAATTATTGAGCTTAAAATCAAATATGCCAACGCTGAAAAAATCTTTCCTGTTTCTTTAAATACACCAACTACCAATCCGCAACAGCTATATAAGCTTATAAATAATAATATATTTTTACTAGTTACACCTACAATTATGCCCATGGTCACACCAATAACTGCTCCTATTGACGCTCCACCAGCATATGCTATCACTATTATAATTGATAAGGCTGCAATATTCCTGATACTTACACCGAATAAAGCAATATTACCTGCCCCAGCAACCATTAAACATAACACTATGGCCATGCTTATTAATTCTTCCATATTAAAAAAATAATTATGCTTTATTTCATCTAAACATCCTACACCATAATTAACAACATAAAATACAGGTATTATACTTAAGCTTTCAATTAATGCAAAGGCTATATTAACAGATAACCCTTGACTACCAAAAATACTTTTAATTATTAAAAATTCTATTACACATATTATGCATATATTATTGATCTTAATCTTTTTTCCTACTTTATTGGTTATACAGGAAATCAGTAATATAGAAATTGCCAAAATAGGATATACATACGAATCACAATCAGTACTAAAAACACTTAAATAACCTATAATTACTCCTAAAAAAGCAAATATAGTTTCTTTGCTTTTTCTTATATTTATAACAGAAATTAAAAATGCCATACCAAAAGGTGCTATCATTAATCCATCCACCACTGAAAATTTAACCCTACTTAACATAAATCCACATAATAATATAAGTATAATTTTAGCAGCTGTTAATTTATATTTAGTAATTTTTTCCTTTTTACTATCAACTCTATTATATACCGGAACTCCTGCACCATATTGCATTTCAATCACACCTTTCTTAACAATAACTTAATGATATCATTTACTATTAAATTATTATGTCATTTAATGTTTTCCGGTATTTTTTTTCGTAAGACATTAATTTTCTATTTTCATTTCATCATGCTAGTTTTTTTATTTTCTTTCTTTTATATTCATATTTTTTTCCTCTTTAGATAAACGCTTTTTGTCGTAATTATCTATTTTTATTATTTTTATGAAAATTAATTATTTAATATTTTTTATCTTGTAATACAATGGCGTCATATTTTGCAATTATTTATGTGTCTTGCTTATTAGCCATTTTGTAACTTTTATCGATTTGTAAATTTAACACTTCGTAATAATATATCTATTAGCCTCGTATTATCCAAATATCAGCGAACAACGATTTAAATTCACACACCTGACACATCATTCCAAAGTCAACGGCGTCAAACGCCTTACGACCATATCCCTTAACCTGTTACAAGCGTCAATGTTTTTATCCAGTTCCAGGAATCCGGACAAAGATACAGGTTTGTATATAAATTCGATTTACAATTAATTTAATAAATATATAATTAATATGTAACAATGTAAAATTGAAAATATTTAATTACATTAAAATTAAAGCGTCAGATTCTGAATCATTAATTATTAAATTCTAAATATCGAAAAACAGAATTTATTTAGTTTTCATATTATCTTTTATACGTTTACAAAATCATATCCCGGCGCGGACGTCG
>ERZ827528.3661-NODE-3661-length-12284-cov-12.229700_pt1 | contig 12284 bp, 11 predicted proteins | sample MGYA00519768_ERZ827528 | MGnify/ENA primary metagenome ERZ827528 (study PRJEB31778, sample SAMEA3449343) | human gut metagenome | biome: human gut; feature: human-associated habitat; material: faeces | place: United Kingdom | collected 2010/2012 ...
CCAAAACCTGTGCATAAAGAGCAATAATTACTAAAGAGTGTCGATGGAGCATTAAGTAAATAATAAATAACCGTCCAGAGCTAATCTGGGCTAATAAGGAGAAACTATGCTGACTGTTAAAACACCTGCCGAAACACTGGATATCATCACCGATCAGTTTCACTGTCTAGCAACCCAAGAATTGGTGCCGCTCGAGGCAGCGCTGGGCCGGGTGCTGGCTGAGGATATTCTGGCTCAGGAATTTGTGCCGGATTTCGACCGCTCCTCAGTAGATGGCTACGCTGTGCGCTCTGCCGATACCTTTGGCTGCAGCACCGCCATACCGGCGATCTTTCCCCTGCAGGGCGCAGTAGAGATGGGCGAATCCGCACCGGCATTGGCGGCCAACAGCTGCCTCTATGTGCCGACCGGCGGGGCGATCCCAGCCGGAGCTGATGCGATGGTGATGATCGAATATAGCGAGGATTATGGCGACGGCACCATCGGCCTCAGCAAGCCGGCCTCACCCGGCAAGAATATCGTTTTCCGCGGTGATGATGTCAAGCCCGGCCAGCTGGTGCTGCCGCAGGGCCGCAAGCTTGGTCCACAGGATATCGGCGCTTTAGCGGCCTTGGGTTGGTCCCAGGTGCCGGTCAGAACACCGATCCGGATCGGCGTCATCTCCACCGGCGCGTCCAATGACATCGAGCAGGCGACGAAGCTCGCCCGCGGCATGATCACGCGCTACGGCATGAGCGAGGAGTTCGACATGGTCGCGCTCGAGACGGTCACGAACCAGTACCTCGGCGGCGACACCTCCCTCGCCTGCTCGGCCGAAACGCAGACGCAGATCGACCATCAGGTCGTCGCGCTCGTGAAAAAAGAGCACGCCAAGGCCGTCGGCATCCTCACGGAAAACCGCGCCAAGCTCGACGAGCTGGCCAAGTACCTTTATGAAAAGGAGACCATCACCGGCGAGGAGTTCATGGCCATTCTTGACCGTGCCTGACGGACTGCGATGCGGTCGTGCAGCGATCCCCGAATCCCCCCATGAAAGGAGGACCACCGCAACCGTATGAATGAAAAACTGAAAGAAAAAGTTAAGGAATCTCTCTCGAGCGTGCTGCCCATCACCCTGATCGTGCTGGTGCTGAGCGTCACGCTCGTCCCGATGGAGATCGGCACACTGGCGCTGTTTCTGACCGGCGCCGTGCTGCTGATCGTCGGCATGGGGTTTTTCCAGCTCGGCGCCGAAATGTCCATGACGCCGCTCGGTGAGGGCGTCGGCAAGACGCTGGCAAAGCGCGAAAAGGTGCTGCTGATCGTGCTCGTGGCGTTCGTGCTCGGGACGATCATCACCATCGCGGAGCCGGACCTGCAGGTACTGGCAAACCAGGTCGCGTCGATCCCGAACAGCGTGCTGATCTGGACGGTCGCCGTCGGCGTGGGCGTCTTTCTGGCGCTGGCCGTGCTGCGCATTTTGTTCCGCACCTCGCTGGCAAAGTGTCTGCTGGGCGCGTATGCGCTGCTGTTTGTGCTGACGCTATTTTCCCCGAAGGAGTTTCTCGCCGTCGCGTTCGATGCCGGCGGCGTCACGACCGGGCCCATCACCGTGCCGTTTATCATGGCGCTGGGCGTCGGCGTGTCGGCCATCCGCAGCACGCAGGGGCACGATGACGACAGCTTCGGTCTCGTCGCGCTGTGCAGCGTCGGGCCGATTCTGATGGTGCTGCTGCTCGGCATCTTCTACCACCCGACGGACGCGGCCTACTCCGCCGTAGAGATCGCGCCGGTCATCACGACGCGCGACGTGGCGCAGCAGTTCGCGCTCGGCTTCCCGGGCTATGCCGAGGAGGTGCTGCTGAGCATCCTGCCGATCGTGGCGGTGTTCGTGCTGTTCCAGCTGCTGACGCACTACTACCGGCGACGGCAGCTGCTGCGCACGGGCGTCGGCTTTCTGTACACGATCATCGGCCTGATCCTGTTTCTGACCGGTGTGAACGTCGGCTTCACGCCCGTGGGCAATCTGCTCGGTTCGGGTCTGGCCGGCAGCGCGTACCGCTGGGTGCTCATCCCGATCGGCGCGCTCATCGGCTACTACATCGTCAAGGCCGAGCCCGCCGTGCAGGTGCTCAACAAACAGGTCGAGGACGTCACCGGCGGCACCGTGTCGCAGAGCATGATGAACACGGCGCTGTCCATCGGCGTCGCCTGCGCGGTGATGCTGTCCATGGTGCGCGTGCTGACCGGCATCAGCATCTACTGGATCCTCGTGCCCGGCTACGCACTCGCGCTCATCCTCGCACGGTTCGTGCCGTCCGTGTTCGTGGGCATCGCCTTCGACTCCGGCGGCGTCGCGAGCGGGCCCATGACCTCCACCTTCCTGCTGCCGCTGGCCATGGGCGCGTGCACCGCGCTCGGCGGCAACGTCGTCACGGACGCCTTCGGCGTCGTAGCGCTCGTCGCGCTCGCTCCGCCGGTGGCAATCCAGATCATGGGCGTCCTTTACGTGCATAAATCCAAAGCCGTGGCGCAAAACAAAGCTGACCTGCTGTCCGATGACGGCGTCATCGACCTGGAGGACGAAGAGATATGATACATTCCGAAAACCGACTCGCACCGCGCATGGTGCTCATCATTACGAACCATGAATACCGCCGCAAGCTTGAGCAGACATTTCAGAACTTCCGCATTCCGATCTATTATCAGTGCCAGGGATATGGCACCGCACCGTCGGAGATGCTCGATATCTTCGGCCTGAGCGGCAGCGGCCGCCTGCTCACGATCGGGCTACTGCCGAAATTTCTCGTGCGTGACCTGCTCGATGCGCTGCAGCAGCGCATTCCGCTGCACAAACGCGGCGGCGGCATCGTGCTGACGATCCCGATCACGGGGCTGCAGCGGCCGATGCTCCAGCTCCTGAACGACCAGGTGCGCGAGACGATAGAACAGAAGATCGAAGAAAGGGTGGATAGCGATATGTCCGATATGCAGATCAGCGCCGGTTACACCGCCATCTGGGTCGCGCTCAGCAACGGCTACAGCAGCGACGCCATCGACGCGGCCAGAAGCGCCGGCGCCATGGGCGGAACGATCCTCAAGGGTCGGCGGCAGAATTCCGAACGCATCAGCCAGAAGCTCGGCATCTCCATGCAGGAGGAAGAGGAGTTCGTCGTCATCGTCACGCCGCGCGAAAAGAAGGCCGCCGTCATGAACGCGATCAGCGATGCCTGCGGCCTGCGCACGGACGCGCACGGCATCATTCTCTCGCTGCCAGTAGACGAGGTCATCGGTCTCGAGACCGGCGAGAACACGCTGTAACATTCCAAATAAGAATCGCAAATGCCGCAGGCAGCCGCCTGCGGCATTTGCGCATCCGCGCGCTTTTGCAAGATCCTTTCAGCCACTGTAAGTGGATTTTGCGCGCCGGGTGTTGTACCATGGCAGCAGAAAGCAAAGGAGGTACATGCAATGGAACCCATTCTCGAAATTGCAGCCCTGAAAAAATATTACGGCAAGGAGCCGAATCTGACCCGCGCGCTCGACGGCATCTCGTTTCAGGTCATGCCGGGCGAGTTTCTCGGCATCATGGGCAGCAGTGGCTCGGGCAAATCGACGCTGCTCAACTGCATCGCGACCGTCATCGCGCCGACCGGCGGCGCCGTCGCCCTGCACGGCAAGTGCATCACGACGCTGCACGGCAAGGCGCTCGCCGACTACCGCGGCAAGGAGATCGGCTACCTGTTTCAGAACTTTGAGCTCATCGATAACCTCACCGGACAGGAGAACATCCTCCTGCCGCTGGCGCTGCACGGTGTGTCCGAGGCCGAGAGCCGCGAGCGGCTGACAAAGCTTGCGGACTATCTGGAAGTGGCGGATGTGCTCGACAAGTTCCCGGCACAGATGTCCGGCGGACAGAAGCAGCGCATCGCAGCGGCGCGCGCACTCATCCTCGACCCCGAGATCGTGCTGGCGGACGAACCGACCGGCGCGCTCGACTCGAAAAATGCGCGCTCGCTCATGGAAAAGCTCTCCGGCCTGAACGCGGACGCCGGCACGACCATCCTCATGGTCACGCACGACTGCAACGCCGCGAGCTACTGCAAGCGCATCCTCTTCATTCAGGACGGTGTGCTCTTCCACGAGCTGCGGCGCGATGTGCCGGATGAGACGCAGCAGGAATTCTACGGGCGCATTCTGGCCGTCATGGCGCAGCTGGGAGGGGGCAGTGCCAATGTTCTCTGAACTTGTTGCGCGCAACAGCCGCCGCAGCCGCCGGGAAAACGGGCTGTTTTTCACGTCTCTGCTCATCTCGATCATTGCGTTTTACATCATCCTCTCCCTGTCGCATCAGGACGTGATGGTGTTCCTCCAGCGCATGGAGAGCAACGCCGTAAACCGGCTGCTGTTGCTCGTCCCGGTGCTGTATGGGCTGACGCTGTTCATTTTGTTCTTCCTTGTGTACTACGCCAACCGCTTTCAACTCGCGCGGCGGCGGCACGAATTCGGCGTGTACCTCATGCTGGGCATGCAGCGGCGCAAGCTCTTCGGCATGCTGCTGGCGGAGGATCTGCGCTCGAGTCTCATCGCGCTGGCTATCGGCCTGCCGGCGGCGCTGCTCATTTCGGAGGTCATCAGCCTCGTCACGGCGCGGCTCGTCGGACTCGGCATCGTGGGGCACCGGTTCACGCTCTCCCTGTCCGCCATTGTCTGGACGGCCGTGGGCTTTCTTCTGATCAAGCTGCTGGCCTCACTCATCCTCAGCGGGAAGATCGTGCGCGAAGAGATCGGCGCGCTGCTCACGGAGACGCCCGAGGGCACGAAAAAGCAGTGTCCCGCCGTCGTTTACGCCGCGGCGCTCGTGCTGGGCATCGCGCTGCTCGCTGCTGCCTACACGCTCGCCATCGGCGGACGCGCATGGAGCGGCCTGCGCTACATGGCGGGCACGCTCGCGCTCGGCGTGGCGGGCACACTGCTGCTGTTTTACGGGCTGCGTGTCATCATCGACCGGCTGGCCCGGCGCGGAGACCGCGCGGGCAAACTGCGGGTATTTAACTTCCGCCAAGTCGAGGAAACGGTCATCCACCGCTCCGGCGCGCTGGCAATCTGTTCGCTGCTGATTCTGGCTGCGCTGTGCTGCTTCGGCGCGGGCGTTGCGACCGCGCGCTCGTCCCGTGCCGAGACGCACACGCTCGACTATACCTTCCCCACCGACAGCAAAAGCGCCGACACCGTGCGCGAAACGCTGACGGCGCACGGGCTCGACGGCGCGTTTTCCGACCTCTTTGAGATGCGCATCGGCCGCGTGCGCACGACGGAGGATCGTGACCACGCCGTCCGGTATGAAGCGCTGGAGCGCACAGCGGAGGCGCTCCCCGATGCCGACGAGCGGCAGCAGCTGCAATACATGCTGGAGGCCGTGGGCTACCCGCACCTCATCGCGCTCAGCGGCTACAACCACCTGCTGGCCGCGGCCGGTCTGCCGGAGCTGACGCTTGCGGACGATGAGGCCGCCGTCTACTGCGACAGCGAGGTGTCATCGGCGGAAAACACGGCGCTGCTTGACCGCCTGATCGCAGAGGGCTCGGCCATCACGATCGACGGTGCACCGTTCACGCTCGTGGGGCAGGTGCAGTCGGTGAGCGTCGTCACCGACCGGTCGATCACGATGTTGTTCGCGCTCATCGTGCCGGATGCGGTGTTTGAACACTACACGCAGGGCGACTATGACGTCTACCTCGACGGCGTGCTCGCCCCGTCCATGACGGAGGGCAAGAGCCTCATGAACGCCATCGCGGACATGAACGCGCTGCTCGACCCACTCGGCCTGAAATACGAAAGTTATCTGCAGAACCTCGGCCGCGAGCTGTTTTACATCGTCGCGGCGAGCTACCTGACCATTTACCTCGCCATCATCTTCCTCGTCGTGGCCAACACCATCATCGGCGTGCAGTTTCTCATGGGCCAACAGCGGGCCGAGCGCCGCTACCGGACGCTCGTGCGCCTCGGCGCGGAGCATGACACGCTCTGCCGCGCAGCAAAGGCGCAGATCAGCTGGTACTTCGGTCTGCCGGTCGGCGTGGCGGCGGTCAGCAGCCTGTTTGGCGTGCGCGCGCTCTTTTCCGGCATCCTCTCTGCCAGTGCACAGAGCGGCATGGCGGAAATGATGATCGCCGCCGGTGCTATGATTTTGCTGCTGTGTGTGGTAGAATGGCTGTACATGGCGACCGTCAAGCGGTCCAGCAGCCGGTATCTGCTGGGGCTGATGGCGCCGGAACGCGAAGAATAACACATGCAGAAAGGGGGCGGCGCGATGAAGCACATCGCCGTCGTGGAGGATGAGGCGCTCATGCGCGAGGAGTTGGCGGACATGCTGCGCCGGGCGGGCTACACCGTCACGGAGGTCACGGACTTTGCGGACGTGACCGGGCAGCTGCTCGCGCTCGCCCCCGATCTGGTGCTGCTGGACCTGAATCTGCCGGAGGTGAGCGGGTTTCAGATCTGCCGCGCTGTCAAGCAGCGCAGCGCCCTGCCGGTGCTGGTACTGACCTCGCGCGATCAGCTGCGCGACGAGGTGCACGCGCTCGAACTCGGGGCAGACGAATATCTCACCAAGCCCTATCGAAAGGAGCGGCTGCTGGCGCGCATCGGCAACGTGCTCAAGCGCTACGAGGGGCGGCCGAATCTGCTCGAGGGGGCGGACTTCCTGCTCGACCGGCAGACCTACACGCTCTTTATCCACAATCAGTCCGTCGTCCTGCCGCCGAATCAGGGCAAGCTGCTCGAGACACTGCTGGCGCACGGCGGGCAGACCGTCGCAAAAGACGACCTGAGCCGCGCACTCTGGGGCACGACGGAATTCATCGACGAAAACGCGCTGCAGGTCAACCTCACGCGGCTGAAAAAGACGATGGCGTCCCTCGGCATGCACCAGCAGCTCGTGTCCGTGCGCGGCGTCGGCTACCGGTTGGAGGTGCCGCATGAAGCGTAACGGAAGCCAACTGCGGCAGTACCTGCCGTGGCTGGGGCTGCTGCTGGGGGTAGACGCGCTCGCCGCACTGCTGCTCTGGCTGGCGGACGCGCGGGCCTTCGCCGCCATGGCGGCCGTGATCGTGCTGGCGACGGTGTTTCTGTTCGCCGGTGTGTGCGCGGTGCTCTGCGCGCGGGCAAAACGGCGGGAGCAAGCCTTCACGGCCTTTCTGGCCACACCGGACGCGGCACACGAACAGGCACTGTGCCGCCTGCTCTCCCCTGCTGAATCACGGAGCGCGCACCTGCTCGGCGAGACGCTGCGCGCCCAGCAGCAGGCCATCGCGCAGCTGCAGACGCAGATGGACGACTACGAAAACTACGTAGAGCTCTGGGCGCACGAGGTGAAAACGCCGCTGGCACTGCTGACGCTCGTGCTCGACAACCGGCGCGACACGCTGCCGGAAGCCGTGGGCTTCAAGCTCGACTACGTGCGCAACCGGATGCAGGCGTTCATCGACCAGATGCTCTTCTACGCACGTCTGCGCGGCGCGCGGCGCGACTACCGTTTCGATCGGCTGGCGCTGCGCAGCTGCATCGACGAGGTGCTCGACGATTACCGCCCGCTGCTGGAGGAAAAACACTTCCGGGTCGAGCTCCGGCTTGCGGACGAGACCGTGTTTTCCGACCGGCGCGGGCTGTGCTTCCTGCTCGGGCAGGTCGTGAGCAACAGCGTGAAGTATGCGCTCGAAAAGCCGGTGCTGACCTTTTCCATGGAAAGCGGCGATACGGCGGCCGTCCTGACCGTCCGCGACAATGGCCCGGGCGTGCGCGCGTGCGACCTGCCGTATGTATTTGAAAAGGGCTTCACCGGGGACTCCGGTCACGAGAAGAACAAGGCCACCGGCATGGGGCTCTACCTCGCGCGCGAGGTCGCGAAGGATCTGGGGCTCACGCTCACCGCCGCGTCCGACTGGGGCGCGGGGTTTGCGGTGCGGGTCTCGTTCCCGGTCGTAGAAGAATAAAGGTCCGAAAGGCGGCGCCGCTGTTCGCGGTGCCGTCTTTTTCGCGTGCAAAATGATTCCCGCTGCGTAAAATGCCCCGGCAGCCGAGGCTGCCGGGGCAAAGGGGGGGGATGCGACATCTAACGGGTGGTACGTCAGACGATGTTATACTTCTTGAGCAGATCCACCACGACGTTGTTGACCAGCGGCTCCTTGACGAGGTCAAGCAGCGGCAGCACCGACGGGAGCAGGAACTCCAGCGGCTTCTTGCCGTCAAGCAGCTTGCTGGTGGCGTAGAGCAGGTCGCGGATATCATACACGCTGCCCCAGACCTCGGGCACGCCGCGGTCAACGTTGCAGAGCGTGTAGACCGCTTCCATCGCGGTGCGGATGGAGTACTCGGTGGTGAACACGGTGTCGCGCGGGGTATCGGCGAACTGGCCGACGAACGCAAGGTTGACGGAACCGTCGGGCACGACCTTCGGGCGGTCGCCTTCGGCTCTGGGCTCAAAGAACGTGGTGACGTAAGGCATCATGCACGGCGTGGTGTTGCATTCGTTTGTGGCCAGATCCATGATCTGATCCTCGGGGATGCCGATGTGGTACAGCCACTCTGCCGCCAGCTCGATGCCGGTGCAGTCGCACATGTTCTTCTTGATGAAGTCGCCCTTGTCGTCCCAGCAGTTGAGGCCGTAGACCCAGATCAGGCAGTGATCCTTCGGCTGCTCCTGGAACTGGCCCTGACGGTTGATGGTCCAGCTGATGAGCCAGCTCGAATCGCGGCAGGTGACGATGCCGCCGGTGACGACCTTGCCGGACAGCGGGTCGCGCTTGCAGATTTTCTGGATCGCATCGAGGATCTGCTTGTTGGCCGTGTCAACGGTCCAGGACTCCCAGCTGGTCTCCTTGATGTCCTTGAAGAATTTCTCGGGATGGCCGAACGCCGGATCCTGCGCGGCGAGCTTCTTCCACATCTCGACGGACGGGCCTTCGCCGTTCTTGACCTTCACGACCGGCGCGTGGGTGTTGTCGCCGTAAGCGGACGCGTCACCCTGGCAGCCGTTGGTGCAGATGACGAGATCGTTCTCGGTCAGATCGATGACCTTTTCCACGCCGCCCTGGGTGTACTCGATCTTCTTGGCGACCTTCTTGTCCTCGGTGCAGTCGCAGACGATGTTCGTGACCGTGGTGTCGAAGAGGACCTTTCCGCCGTGGTCGGTGATGTATTTGCACATCGGGAGGATCATGGACTCATACTGGTTGTAGCGGGTGAAACGCAGCGCGCTCAGATCCGGCAGGCCGTCGATGTGGTGGATGTAACGCTGCAGGTAGAGCTTCATTTCGAGGGCGCTGTGCCACTTCTCGAACGCGAACATGGTCTGCCAGTAGGTCCAGAAGTTCGTGGCGTAGAACTCATCGTCAAACACGTCGTCGATCTTCTTGTCCTCGAGGGACTTGTTGGTCGCCATGAACAACTTCAGCAGCTGGGTGGCGGCGCCGGGCGTCAGGCCGTACTTGCGGTCGGTGTGGGCGTCCTGGCCCTGCTTCTCGGTGACGCGGCACAGGGAGAAGTTCGGGTCTTCCTTGTTGAGGTAGTAGTACTCGGAGAAGATCGTCTCGCCCGGATTCACGATCGACGGGATGGACTTGAACAGATCCCACATGCACTCGAAGTGGTTGTCCATCTCACGGCCGCCGCGCATGATGAAGCCCTTAGTCGCATCGTAGATGCCGTCGCAGGAGCCGCCGGCCACGGGCAGGTGCTCAAAGAGCGTGATGTGCTCGCCGGGCATCTGCGCATCGCGGATCAGGAAGCAAGCCGCCGCCAGACCGGCCAGGCCGGTGCCGACGACATAAGCCGACTTATTCTCGATGCCTTCAGGTTTTTTCGGCGTTGCAAACGCCTCATAGTTACCGCTGCTGTAATACATTCTGTGTACCTCCCATTCATGATGTGTTTTCCGTATTTTTGTGCAGTCCGCTGCACGAGTTTCTTCTGTTATAGTCACTAACACTTGCCTCCAAAAAAAGAAGCAACTTCGTTTGACGATTATCAATATAGCGCATTTCACCGTCTTTACTGCACCATTTGTTACGCAATTGGCGATAATTAAACATAACCACTTGGTTTCGTTGAATGTCACTAAATTGACGATTCAGTATTGTGCGAATTGACTGTTTTTTGCCGTTCGTCCAGTTGAAATGTGTGAAATAGCACAAAAAGAAGCTGCCAAAAAGCAAAAATTTGCTTTTTGGCAGCCTGAAATTGGTCGTTTATCAAACTGCGAGTCAAGCTATAAATTGGCCATCCCCTCAAGAGCGGCGCGATCTAGCACATAAATCTTGCCGCGGCCGGTTTGCAGAAGGCCCATCTGACGCATGCCCTCCAGCTCCCTGCTGATGACCTCGCGCGTGGTGCCGAGGTGGTGGGAGATCTCTTCGTGGGTAATGCGCGCGAAGCCGTCCTCGGGGTGCGCGTCGGCCTTTTCGAGCACGACGCGGGCGATACAGCTGCGCAGCGGATGGAAAAAATAATACTCAATGTTATTGAGCACAGTCTGGACATTGCGCGCCTGCGTGCGCTGCAGAAACTGCTGCACAGCCGATGACTCGGCGCACAGCGGGCGCAGCGCAACAATGTTGATATAGGCAAACACGGCGTCGCTGCTCGCCTGCAGGATGGGGACCGTGTCGCCCGGCACCGCGCTGTCGAGCGTATTGAGGACGCAGCAGCCGCCGCTGACGATCGACATGAGCGTGATCTCCCGGCCGGTATCCGTCGCAATGAACAAACGCAGCCCGCCCGAGAGCACGAGAAACAAGCCGTTTTTCTCCGGCATGGAAAAAATCACATTGTCCCCCGCGCGATACGATCGGACGATCGTATTCAGGCGCAGCATCTGCTGCTGGGAGCCCGTCAGTGCATCCCAAAACGGCAGACACACCGTAAAGTCATAGGAACGCTTGTTTTTATTCTTATCCGTGCCGCTCACCTCCGTGTGACCGTGTGATTTCATATATGTTAGCAGATCTAACACATAGCCGCAAAAAAAGAAATCTCTCTTCTCACATATTATCAAACTGGTACGCCCATACCGTATCATTTGTTACACACAAGGCGCCTTTTCAGTTTTCATTGCACAGTGCAGAAGTATTCGGTTCATTTTTGATATAGTTCACGAGCAGCTCGCCGGTAAACTGGACCACATCGACCGGTGAGACACCGAACGACAGATTTTCATAGATCGTCGTGCCGGTATAAGCGTTGAGCAGACACTGATACACCGCATAAATATTCACATCCGGGCGGATGGAGCCGTCGGCTACGCCCTCACGCAGCGCCTTAAGCGCCGGAACGGGGATCTCCTTGTCATAATACTTCCAGAACACATTATTGACGTCACTGCCTGTGTTCTTCTCGGAGTACGCAGAAAACATCTCACGCGTGTAGTCATACCATTCCGGCTGTGCATCGTAAGTGCTGAAATAGATATGCATACAGACAACAAACTTCTCGTACCCGGTCTTGCACGTGGCGGCCTCGCGTGCGTACTGCTCCATGAAATCGGCAAAAAACGTGGCCAGCGCATCGCGCTAGGCTGCAAATACGAGCGCGTCCTTATTGCGGAAATAACGGTACAGCGACGTCGGCGTCAGGCCGGCCGCCTCAGCAATGCGGCTGATGGGAGTCGCTGAGATGCCGTCGGCAATGAAGAGCGTCTGTGCCGTATGGATCACCCGGCGGATGTTGTATTCGCGTTCCTCACTGCGTTTCATGAGCTGCCCCTCCCTACGCAAAGTTGCTTACAGTATGCCATGTTTCCGTGCCGTTTGCAACCGGAAATGTGCTTCGTGTGGAAACATTTGTGCCTTGCGCGGTGCCGCGATGCGTGGTATGCTCACGGCAGACAGAGAGATTCCTCCCCCGCCGGAGCGGATGTTTTGGCCTCGACGTAAGTCGGGGTCTTTTTTTATGGCCGGTAAAACCGGCCATAAAAAAAGACCGGATCTCATTCGAGGCAGGCCTTCCCCCCTCGAGCTCCCCCGCGGCTCTGTCTCTTTACCCTCGGCCGCAGCTTTTGAACCACCATAGCCAAGCCATTCTCATACGGTGCAACCGGACATAAATAAGACCGGATCTCATTCGAGGCGGGCCTTCCCCCCTCGAGCTCCCCCGCGGCTCTGTCTCTTTACCCTCGGCCGCAGCTTTTGAACCACCATAGCCAAGCCATTCTCATACGGTGCAACCGGACATAAATAAGACCGGATCTCATTCGAGGCGGGCCTTCCCCCCTCGAGCTCCCCCGCGGCTCTGTCTCTTTACCCTCGGCC
>ERZ827528.3662-NODE-3662-length-12284-cov-7.593671_pt1 | contig 12284 bp, 9 predicted proteins | sample MGYA00519768_ERZ827528 | MGnify/ENA primary metagenome ERZ827528 (study PRJEB31778, sample SAMEA3449343) | human gut metagenome | biome: human gut; feature: human-associated habitat; material: faeces | place: United Kingdom | collected 2010/2012 ...
ATGCGATATTTTTCCGGTTGTCAATAGTAAATAAAACTTATTTTATTTCTCTGATGATTTTTGTAGATTTTCGACGTGCTGCACAAGCGCCTGCGTGACCGCCTGCGCCTGCTGCTCTGTCCCGGCCTCGACCATCACGCGGATGAGCGGCTCCGTGCCGGACGGGCGGATAAGCACGCGGCCGTTTTCCCCAAGTTCAGCCTCTGCCTTTTGGATCGCTTCGCGAAGGGAATCCGACTGCATGATGGCCGTCTTCTGCTCGTTGGAGGTCACGCGGACATTTTGCAGCAGCTGCGGGTACTGCCGCACGGAGGCGGACAGTTCGCTGGCCTTTTTGCCGCTGTGGGAAAGGATATCGAGGAATTGCAGCGCGGCCAGCTGGCCATCGCCGGTTGGCATGTAGTCCAGGAAGATGATATGGCCCGACTGCTCGCCGCCGAGGCGCATCCCCTCCTTCTGCATGAGCTCCAATACGTTCCGGTCGCCGACCGACGCGCACAAAAGCCGCAGGCCGTGCTCTGCGCAGTATTTGTGCAGGCCGATGTTCGACATGACCGTCGCGACGAAGCCGCCGCCGTGCAGGCGGCCCTTTTTCTCCATCTCTGCGGCGCAGATGGCCATCATCTTGTCGCCGTCAATGACGCAGCCCTGCTCGTCGACGGTCAGGCAGCGGTCGGCGTCGCCGTCGAACGCGATGCCGAGGTCATAGCCGCCGGCTTTGACCGCGTCACAAAGCGCTTCCAGATGTGTTGAGCCGCAGCCGCTATTGATGTTGACGCCGTTCGGCTTGTCGTTCAGATACTCCGCTTCCAGCGGGAAGCGGCCGAATAAGTACCGTGCCGTGGTCGAAGCTGCGCCGTTGGCGCAGTCGATGAGCACGCGCAGCGGCTCAAGCCCATCGACGGTCGAGGCCAGATGGTCGAGATAATATTCCGCCGCAAAGCTGCCGGACATGACCTGCCCGATCTCCCCGTGCGTTTTGACGGGCAGCTCCCCGTCCTGCAAAATCAGCTCCTCGATGCGCGCTTCGAGCGCGTCGTTCAGCTTGAAGCCCTCTGACGAGAACATTTTGATGCCGTTGTGCTCATACGGGTTGTGCGAGGCGGAAATGACGACGCCTGCGTCCGCGTGCAGATAGATTGTCAGATATGCGACGGCAGGTGTCGGAACAACGCCGAGCAAAATCGCGTTGCAGCCGCAGGCCGTCAGACCCGCGACGAGCGCGCCCTCCAGCATATCCGAGGAAATGCGCGTGTCCTTGCCGATGACGACGGTCGGCTTCGTGCCGGGATCGTCGCACAGCGAGATCGCCGCCGCCTGTCCCACGCGGTAGGCAAGCTTCGCGTCCAGCGTTTCATTGGCAACGCCCCGGATGCCGTCAGTTCCAAATAATTTACCCATACGATATATCGCTCCTCAAAAACTCAGAATGAAAGCTGCGTCCCGGCAGGCTGCACGGGAGACGGCAGATGCAGGTGCTCATAGGCCAGCTGCGTGACGCAGCGGCCGCGCGGCGTGCGTGTCAAAAAACCGATTTGCAGCAGATACGGCTCGTAAACGTCTTCCAGCGTGACGGCCTCCTCGCCGATGGTCGCGGCCAATGTCTCAAGGCCCACAGGGCCGCCGCCGTAGTTTTTCACAATGGCGGTGAGCATGCGGCGGTCGATGGCGTCAAGGCCCAGACGGTCGACCTCGAGCTTGCCGAGCGCGTGGTCGGCAGCCTCGGAGGTGATCACGCCGTCGTGGCAGACCTGCGCGAAATCGCGCACGCGGCGCAGCAGGCGGTTCGCGATACGCGGCGTCCCGCGCGAACGGGACGCGATCTCCCGCGCGCCGGAGGGCTCGATCTCAATGCCCAGCAGCGCGGCCGAACGCATGACAATGCGCTGCAATTCTTCTGTGGTGTACAGCTCCAGACGCAGCTGCACGCCGAAACGGTCGCGCAGCGGGCTGGAAAGCTGCCCGGCTCTGGTCGTTGCTCCGATGAGGGTAAAGCGCGGCAGATCGAGCCGGATGGAGTTGGCCGACGGGCCCTTGCCGACGATGATATCGATAGCAAAATCCTCCATAGCCGGATACAGAATTTCCTCGACCGCCCGGTTGAGGCGGTGAATTTCGTCAATGAACAGAATATCGCCCGGCGCGAGATTCGTCAGCAGCGCAGCCAGATCTCCGGCCTTTTCGATCGCCGGGCCGGAGGTCACGCGGATGCCAGCGCCCATTTCGTTGGCGATGACGCCTGCGAGCGTCGTCTTGCCGAGACCCGGCGGGCCGTAGAGCAGGACATGGTCGAGCGGCTCATTGCGCCGCCTGGCAGCCTCAATATAAATGGCAAGGTTGCCCTTGGCCTTTTCCTGTCCGGTATAGTCGGCCAGCAGCTTCGGGCGCAGGCTGACCTCGCCGTCGTCCTGCGGGGTCAGGCTTGTGGTGACGATGGGCGCATCGTATTTCTGCGAAAAATCCAGGCTCATGCCGGGCCCTCCTTACTGCTGCGCCGCGGCGCGCAGCGCCCGGCGGATCACGTCTTCGATGGAAAGATTCTCAAGATCAATGCCCTTGAGCGCCGCCGCCGCCTCCGTCTGCGAATAGCCGAGGCCGACGAGCGCGGCGGTCGCCTCCGCGGACTTGCTGCCGCGCACCGGCGCGCCGGAGCCGGCGAATTCCGCCGTGTTCAGCTCCAGCTGGCTTGCACCGAGCTTGTCCTTGAGTTCCAGAATGATGCGCTGGGCCAGCTTTTTGCCCACGCCCTGCGCCATGGTGATGGTTTTGTCGTCCTGCGTCATGACGGCCAGCGTCAGCTGCTCCGGCGAGACGACGGACAAGATCGCCAGCGCCGCCTTCGGGCCGACGCCCGTGACACCCAGAAGCCGCTCGAAGCAGTTTAATTCCTCGCGCGTGGAAAAGCCGAAGATATCAAAGGCGTCTTCCTTGATATTGCAGTAGGTGAAGAGCTTCGCGGGCTTTCCGAGCTGCAGCCGGGCAAGCGTATAATTTGTCGTATGGCACGCGTAGCCCACGCCGCCGCAGTCCACGACCGCGAGATTGGCGTCGAGCAGCGTAATTGTTCCGTTCAGATAATAAAACATTACCGGTATCCTTTCTGCGCCAGAAGCGAGGTGGAGCTTCGCGCATGGCAGAGTGCGATGGCGATGGCGTCCGCCGCGTCGTCCGGCCGCGCGACCTTTTCCATCTTCAAAATGCGGCGCGTCATTTCCATGACCTGATGCTTGTCCGCGCCGCCATAGCCGACGACGGCCTGCTTGACCTGATTGGGCGTATACTCGAAAAGCGGCGCACCTGATTTACAGATCGCCAGCAGAATGACGCCCCGGCCATGGCTCACGCCGATGCCGGTCGTGACGTTATGCCCCCAGAACAGCTCCTCGACCGCCACGGCGTCCGGCTTGACCGTCTCGATGAGCTGCACCATATCGTCATAGAGCACCACGAGCCGTTCCGGGAACGTAAGCGTTGTGGGGGTCGTGATGGTGCCGTAGTTGAGCAGCTGGACGCTGCCGCGTCCGGCCTCCAAAATGCCAAACCCGGTCGTGGCGTAGCCGGGGTCGATGCCAAGAATGCGCATATCAGAACTTCCCAAAGATCTCCCAGTAGCACATGCCGAGGACGCCGAGCACCACAATGGCGATCAACACCCACGCCAGCACGATCTGGTGCTTCGGCCGGGGCGTATACTCCCCCCGCTGCTCTTTTTCGTTCCGCTGTCCGCTCTGGTAGTCCAGCCGCTCGGTGCTGTGGTCGTTGTTCATGGGAGTTCTCCTGTCTGGTTTGGTACTTTTATGGGAATATGATACTGCGGGATGTCTCCGACGGCCCTATCTTTTCCGCCTTGCCGGAAAAGATAGGGGAGAAAAGGGGCGCTTGGGGACGCGGGGTGCATCCTGCGGTGCGATTCAGGCAGGAATCTGATTTACAGATATTACGAACACACGTACTCACCCTACGGGCGATTTGGTACGCGCCGCCTGTTATGGTGCACCAAATTTGATAGCAGCTGCCTTTGAATGATTGCGGTAAAAACGCCTTGCATTCGAAATTCGTGCTGCCCCGCAAAAAGTCACGGATCCAGCGAAAAATTTCTGCTTCTCGCCGCTATTGGACGCGGCTGTGTTAGAGGCTTCATCCATTCAGCGGAAAAATCATGTTTTTTCGTTTCTGCTTGCTTTTTCCGACGGAATCCGCTATGATGGGGAAACAGGAACTTCCTGAGACTGATTGTTTCCCGAAACCTGCATATGCTACACGCAGGGAGGATCGCGCTATGACGCTTTCGTCTGAACAATTTCACACACTTTACGATGGAGCAGCACAGCCGGTCATCCTTGTGCGGGACGGCGCCGTCGCGGAGCTGAACTGCCACGCGCAGGAGCTTTTTGCCGTGGGAACGGCGCTCCGCGCCTATTTACCGCAGGACGCGGCACTGCCGGAAATGCTGTACGCACGCCCGGCCGTGCTGCCCGTGATGGCCAGCGGCGTCTGCGTCAGCGCCAATACGCAGCCGCTGGACGATGCGCTGCTGCTGTTCCTGCCGCCGCAGGATACGCGCGACGAACTTGCCGCGTTCTGCCGCGCCGCGCAGTCGATCTCCACGCCGCTGACGACGCTGCTGTCCGTATCCGGAACACTTTTCCCGCTTCTTTCCGAAGCAGAGGATCCGGCTGTGCAGCAGAATCTGGCCGTGCTCAACCGCGCCTGCTATCAGCTGCTGCGGGCATCGGAGAATCTGACCGATCTGAGCTATGTGCAGCACGGGCGGCTGCCGCTGTCGCTGGAAAAGACCGACCTGACCGATTTTCTGGACGGTCTGGCACAGCGCGCGGACGAGCTGTGCCGGCAAATGGGGCTGGCGTTGGAGGTTGATCTGCCGCAGGCTCCCATTTTCGTCTGGATCGACCGCCGACAGGTGCGCCGTGCGCTGCTGGCGCTGCTGTCCAACGCAGTCAAGTTCTCTGCGCCGGGAGGCACGCTGCATCTGACGCTCACGCGGCACGGCAGGCGCGCCGTGATCCGTCTGTCCGACAGCGGCGAGGGCATGGACGCGGAGATCCTATGCAGCGCGTTCCACCGCTACGCAAGGCCGGAGGTACCGGAGGATTCGCGCTTCGGCGCGGGCTTCAGCCTGCCTGTCGTGCAGGCGATCATGCAGGCGCACGGCGGCTCGATCCTGCTGCAGTCGCAGCGGGGCGGCGGCACGGACGCGCTGCTGACGCTGCCGGCCGGAGGGCCGACAGACCGGACGCTGCTCAAATCGCCGCGTATCTCGGTCGACCGCAGCGGCGGCTTCGTCCCGGAGCTTGTGGAGCTTTCCGACGTTCTCCCGCCGCAGGTATTCGATGTGCGGAACTTCCTGTAAGACAAAAGCGGAACAAACGCACGCAGTCCCTGCAGCACACCGCAAAATCGCCAGAGGGCGCTGACCGTTTACCGGCAGCGCCCTCCTGTTGTATAGAATGCCATGCTTTTCTTTTGCCAATGGCACAGCATACGCCATTGATTGACATTTTTCGACCGGTCTGGTAAAATAGGTATGGTTCTTTTTGAACCCCAAGGGCGCCAAAACAGCGACGGGCGGTTTTCCCCGGAATCCTCTGTAAAGGGGGTGTTCCGATGCCGATCACTTTGACTTTCCATATCTTTGGATTGACTATTACGATCCGCATTAACGGGCGAAACCGCCACTCGGCCAAGTGACGGTTTCTTAACATAGTTTAAGAATCAGCATTTCACCGGGGACAACCGCTTGTCGAGGCGTCCTTGGTTACTTTTATTATACCAGACACTTTTGATTTGTCAAGCGGGCACAAACGGCGTAGATTGACATTTTTCGACTGGTCTGGTAGAATAGTTAAGGTTCTTTTTGAACCCCAAGGGCGCCAAAACAGCGACGGGCGGTTTTCCACGGAATCCTCTGTAAAGGGGGTGTTCCGATGCCGATCACATTGACTTTCCATATTCTTGGATTGACTATTACGATCCGCATTAACGGGCGAAACCGCCACTCTGGCCAGTGACGGTTTCGAAACGCTATATGTGTTTTCTTTGACTAGCACTTAACCGGGGACAACCGCTTGTCGAGGCGTCCTTGGTTATTTTTATTATAGCAGGTTCTTGCGGTTTGTCAAGGGCGCGGAAACGGTCGCATGGATTGACATTTTTCGATTTGCCTGGTAAAATATATGCGGTTCTATTGAACCCCTGAGGCTCCAACACAGCGATAGGCGGTTTTGTCTCACCTCGTAAAGGAGGTGATAAGATGCCGATTACGATCACATTCCATATCTTTGGATTCACGGTCACCATCCGCATCAAAGGCAGAAACCGCCACTCTGCACAGTGACGGTTTCTTGATCTTTTGATCTAGTTTCCTTCGCAACCCAGAGGCAAAACCGCTTGTCGCGGAGCCTTGGGTTATTTTTATTATAGCAGGTTCTTGCGGTTTGTCAAGTGTGCAGAAAAGGGGGCCCCTTGCGGGGCCCCCTCTTTGCTTTGGGGTTTCAGAGAGGAAATCTCAAATTAGTACGGAATGGTCTTGTCGAGGACGTAGATCACCGCGTACGGAGCATTATCCTTGCTGGAAACCTTGGAGTAGATGATGTAGTCGCCCGCAGCGATGCAGGAAGCATCAGCCTTGACAACAGTGCCGTCAGCCAGAACGTTGTAGATCACAACGTCGGTCAGGCCGATGGTCTGCGTGTAGCCGGTGGCATCCTTGACCTTGATGGCGGTCGCATCGTTGCTGTAGGACTCAACAGCTTCGCCCATCCAGTTGCTTGCGTTCTGGTCGATCATGTAGACCTCAGAGTAGGTCACGCCATTGGCATCGACCTGCGTCTTGAAGGTGTACAGGCCCGGACGCAGTGCTACGCCGTTGGCATCAACGTCAGTCACGATGGTTTCGTGCTTGACATTGACCGTGACAGGCTCACCGTCGACGTAGACAGTGATGAGGTCATAGCCATTTGCCCAGTTGAACGGCGTCCACTTCAGAACCCAACCAGTGACATTGTCAGCCGCGAAGACTGCCTTGCCGATGTAGACGATGTCAGCGAAGCCGTCGCCGTCGTTATCGAGATAGTCAACGTAGGAGGCAGTCAGTGCGGGCAGAGCGGTGTAGCCGGTGTAGGCCGTGACAGCGCCGCCAGCGCTCTTGACCACGAACTTGGTGGACTCGGACAGGGAGAGATCGTTGCCGCTGTATACCTTATCGTTGGTCTTCATCATGGCTACGCCATTCAGGGAAGAAACCTTGATGAATGCCAGCTTTGCAGTGTGGACGAAGGAGCCTTCCAGACGGCCGAATGCATGGCCGTAAGTGACGTTATTGGCAACATCAGCTGCGGTGGATGCAGCAAATGTGGTAGCCGTAGTCGCATCACCGACCCAAGTCAGGGTGTAAACGTCCTTGTCGTTCTTGGTGTAGGAGTACAGCGCGTTGGTCAGCTTCGAATCGTTGTGCGAGGCAACCATGTAAACGAAGTTGTCATACGGATAGCTGTCGTTGCTGTAATTACCAACATTGTCGTAGCCGTCCTTGGCAGAAGCGAAGGAGCCGGCGATCGCGACAGTCGCGCCCTCGATGGCCTTGCCGTCCAGATCGAACATGTCGGCCTTCAGACCGAACTTGCCGTTCTCATGGACGCCGTAGATACGGTCGAGAACCACATAGCTCTTGGCATCGGTGTTCGCAACACGGCCGATGACGTTGCCGTAGGTGTCGAGGTAGAACGTGAAGACCTTGCCATTGTTCGCAATGTTCATGGCTTTATCCTTGCCAAGAACGAAGCGGCAGTTGGTGGGATACTTGGTGCCGTCGATGGAAACAGTTTCCGGATAGTTTGCATCGGAAGCACCGGTCAGAGCGCCAGTCTTGGCCTCAGCAACAGCGACAATACCAACATTGCCGTTGACATAGTCAGAGTTGTCAAGGTTGACAGTCTCGCTCTTCTTCAGGGAGACCTGAACCAGAACCTTGGTGCCGACAGTGTAGTTCATGTCGGTGGTGGTCATAGCCGTAGTCGTTCTCTCAATGTACTGCGGCTCATCATTCACCATTTCCTGCCAGAACTTGAGCTCCGCAGTCTCGCCGGTGGCGTGGCTGTACTTGTTGTTCTTGTTGAGCTTGGTGATCTCGCCGAGGAAGGTGTGGATGGTGGTGATGACCCAGCCGTCTTCGGTCTTGAAGACCTGCGTCAGATCGCCCTGGCCGCCGAAGACCGGAGACTTCCAGCCATATGCAGCTTCCCACCAAGTCTGGCATTCCTTGGCCTTGTCATGCTGAAGCTCCATGTAAATTCTGTCATTGACATCAACATACTTGTAGCCGTCGACTGCGTAGTAGTTCAGAGCGGTGCCGGCATCGGCGAACATCTGGCCGGTCGTGGTAGCGCCGGCATCGGTGGGCGCTGCGCCCTTGCGGTAGCCATTCAGAACAACCGGCTTGTCAGAGGTCTCGGGAACCTTCATGTCGTTCTTCAGGATGTCGCACATGGTAACAGCGGTGGTGTAGCTGTTGACCGGCGCGTCCATGTAGAACTTGCTCCAAGTGCCATAGCTCCACTTGTAGCCCGGACGGCGGAATGCGTCAGTGGTACGGGTGATGCCGACGCCCATCTTGGCGGCGAGCAGAACACCGGTGGACACAACGGACTCGTTGGCGACGAACGCCTTGGTGAGGAAGTTGCCAGCCGCAACCGTGGGATTGTAGCCCATGATGTTCTGGCCATACTCGACAAGGCTCGTGGTCAGCGCGTTGTAGAGGATCTGAGCAGCTTCGCCGCGCTTGATGTTCTCGATGGCTTTCCAGCCAGTGGGGAGACCAGCAAGCAGGCCAAGCTCGTTGGCGCGGTTCAGGACGTTGATGTCCCAGCCGGTGCCGGTGTAGCCTTCCTTGGCGGTGTCGAAGTTCAGGGTGGTGAGCATCAGCTTCAGCCACTGCACGCCGGTCAGTCTGCGCTCGGGAGCGTAGGTGGTCTTGGTCATGCCGTCAGCCAGACCAGTGATGCGGCAGTAGTTGATGAAGGGCAGCGCCCAGGAGTTGTTGCAGTCAACGAACGGGTTCTGTGCGTTGCTGTACAGGCTGGAGATAGCATCCTGACCCTTGATCTTGCCGTTGGTAGCCGCGTTGTGGACGATCGCCACGATCTTGGCTGCCTGAGCACGGGTGAAGTAGCCATCCGGCTGGAAGTTGTACGTCTCACCATTCTTGAAACCATCAAGAATGTTGAGGTTGGACAGGACATCAATTGCTTCGGCGTAATCGCTGTCAGCCTTGATATCCGCGTAGTCCTTTGCGCTGGCGACGGCGACGGTGCCCATGATCATGACAACGGCCAGAACCAGCGCGAGAACCTTTTTCAGATTCTTCATTTGGATTTCCTCCTGTTTAAATTTTACACATCGGAGCAAAGCCCCCTGTGTAATTTGTATCTGCATCTTACCGCACTGCCCCCGTTTCGTCAAGCATTTCGGGGGGTTTGTAATTTAACTGTAACATTGCGCGTAACATAACGAAGCAGGAAATCCATATATGGTAGGTGTAAAGAATGGGGAGGCACAAGAAGGCGTCCGCTTACCGGGACTGCTGCTCTCCCGCCTCCGTCGAAAGCTCGTTGAAGGCCGCCGTGTCGAACGTGACGATCAGATGATACGTCTTTTTTCCGTCCTGCAGCTGCGCTTCGATCTGCCGACGCAGCTGCTCGGCGGTTTGTACATCCTCCGGCGGGAGCACCATGTCGAAAATGACGTTCACATGATGCGACCCGGAGACCATGCGGAAATCGTGAAGGGACAGGCGCGGGTCGAGCCCGTGCATGATCTGCAGAACGCGCGTGCGCACGGCGGCGATCTCCGGGTCGTCGGTGACGACGGGGTCATAGTGGATGACGAGATCAACGTGCAGCTCTTTTTTTGCCTGCCGCTCGATCTCGTCCAGAATCTCATGGGCAATGAGCGGATCGATGCGGTGGTCGATCTCGGCATGGACGCTGGCAAAGCGGCGGCCCGGCCCGTAATCATGCACCATGAGATCGTGGAAGCCGAGAATGTTCACGTGCGAGGTCATAAGATACGCGATGGCGCGCACAAGTTCCTCATCCGGCTTCGCGCCCAGCAGCGGGTCGACGGTGTCCTTCACTACGCCGACGCCCGACCACAGAATAAACAGCGCCACCAGAAGCCCAGCCCAGCCGTCGATCATCAGCCCCGTCAGCCGCCCGACCACGCAGGCGAGCAGCACCGCGCCGGTCGAGATCACGTCGCTGCGGCTGTCGGCCGCGGCGGCGGTCAGCGCGGCGGAGCCGATCTTTTTGCCGAGCTTCCGGTCAAACAGCGCCATCCAGAGCTTCAGCAGGATCGAGCCTGTCAGCACGGCGGCGGTCAGGACGGAAAACTCCACGGCCTCCGGGTGCAGGATCTTCTGAACCGAGCTTTTGACCAGCTCCACGCCGATCACAAGGATCATCACGGCCACGGCAAGGCCGGACAGGTATTCCATCCGCGCGTGGCCGTAGGGGTGTTTCTCGTCGGCAGGCCGGGCCGCCAGCCGGAAGCCCAACAGCGTCACGAGAGAGCTTGACGCGTCGGAGAGGTTGTTAACAGCGTCCGCCGTGACGGATACGCTGCCGCAGAGCGTCCCGGCCAGAAGCTTGCCCGCAAACAGCAGCACATTGCAGATGATACCCACGATCCCGGCAAGATTGCCGTATTTTTCGCGCACGGCGGGGTCGGCGGTATTCTGATAATCCGGAACAAAGCGCCTCAGCAGGAAATTTGTCATAGCGTCCGCCTCTTTCAAAGTGTTTAAGGTTCATTATACCGCGCATTCCGGACGGAAGCAAGCGAAAAAACGCCCTCTTTTTTCCGGGAAGGGGATTGGAAACGCGGCGAAAATATGATATGATTAAAAAAATTGCGATTTTCGCCAGAACATTGAATGAGGAAGCGATCTCTATGGAACAGAACTTGACTTTTGCCGACCTTGGCCTGTCGGAGGAGATTTTGCAGGCGCTGGAGAAGAAGGGCTACGGATACCCGACCCGCATCCAGGCCGAGGCTATCCCGGAATTTATGAAATGGGTCAAAAAGACGGGTGCGGATCCGATTTTCGCCGTCAATATGGGGACGCGGGACATCAAGGATGCAGCGGAGATTGTCGAGTATTTCAATATTGAAAAGGGGACTTATTTCAGCGATCTGCGCCGCAGCCACGGGCAGGAAGAACCCTACGGCGTTAAAATGTGGTGCGTCGGCAATGAAAACGACGGGCCTTGGCAGATTGCCAGGCGCAGGCCGGACGATTACGGCTGGGTAGTCGCGGAATCCGCAAAGGCCATGAAACGCGTCGATCCCTCTTTAGAGCTGATTGCCGTGGGATCCTCCGCGCCGGACATTGAAACCTTTATGGAATGGGACCGCCAGATGCTGGACGCCGCCTATGAGTACATCGATTATGTCGCTTTGCACCAGTATGCCTATGAAAGGGAAGGGCAGGATCTGGAAACATACTTCTGCCGCGCGGCGGACTTTGAAGACCAAATCCATGCGATGGTTTCCGTCTGCGACTACATGAAAGCGCGCAAGCACAGCAAAAAGACGCTTTATCTCTCTTTTGACGAATACAACGTGATAGCGCCCAGCGTGGACGATTATTATGAGCATATGGAAATCGGATATCCGATTTTCCACGTCCATTTCACCATGCGTCACGCCCTTTTGTTTGGGATGCTGCTTATGGCGATGATCCGCAATTCCGACCGCGTCAGGATTGCCTGCCAGTCCGTCCTTGTAAACGTGAGCGGCCTTGTGAATACGGATAACGGAAGCGGCGCTTGGCTGAATACCACCTATTACCCCATGCTGCACGCCTCCCTTTACGGCAGGGGCCGGGTTTTGTATCAGGAGTATGCCGGCCCCTCCTATCAAAACGAAAGATACGGCGAGGTTCCCGCGGTGGATTCCATCGCCGTGTACCGTGAAGAAGAGGGGGAAATCACGGTTTTTGCGGTGAACCGCACCGCAGAACCGGTGGAGTTTGAAACAATGCTCCATGATTTTGGCAGGATTGAGCCGATCGAGCATATTTCGATGCATCACGAAGATTTGGAAGCGGTCAATATCGCGGAAAACCCGGACCGCGTCAAACCGGAAACGCTGCATGATATCGCCTGCGATAAAAACGGGATTTCCTGCCCGCTGCCCGCGTATTCCTGGAACGTGATCCGCGTTTCCTGCAAGGGAGGTTTGAACGGATGAGCTGCCGCATATCCGCC
>ERZ827528.3666-NODE-3666-length-12268-cov-7.889708_pt1 | contig 12268 bp, 8 predicted proteins | sample MGYA00519768_ERZ827528 | MGnify/ENA primary metagenome ERZ827528 (study PRJEB31778, sample SAMEA3449343) | human gut metagenome | biome: human gut; feature: human-associated habitat; material: faeces | place: United Kingdom | collected 2010/2012 ...
CCGATTGCGTAACCTCTGCCGTATAACTTCGGATTGACAAGTTTTACTTTCTGCTCATACTTGAACTTCTTTTCGCCAGCCTGCACGGGAATTTCCACCACAACATTTTCGCCTTTCTGTACGTCAGAATAAAGGTTATAGCTTCGTCTGGCTAAGACCCTGCGGTTATTTTTATCTCTTTCAAAGACTGGCTCGCTTTCGCCTGCAAATTCAAGAGTTCCAAAAGACTGTGCCATATCTGGCACGACATATTTCATTTCCATATTGTTTTACCTCGTTTCTTTCTATATTTGATAAGTTTTTTAATTGTGATTTCTTATTCTGGCGGTTTGGGAAGTACCAGCAATCCCCCAGATAGTAAAGGGTAAAATCAATGCTTACGCACCCTTGACTATCCGTGTTCTTGCAGGTTGTAGGCAGACAAGCCAGAATAAGCGGAAGTCTGCCGTTTGACAGCTTCGGCGGAGAGCGTGATTTTTCTTTCCTCATACCGTTACCGCCTTATGATTTCTTCATTTTACGGCGTTTGTAAAGATATGTTCCAGCCAGTCCACCAGCAGACGCAAGCAACATCACGATAAATGCCATTACATTTGTACTGTCGCCCGTTTTGGGACTGTCGCTAGGTCTGTTAGGCTTTTCTGGTGTCGGTGGTGTTTCGGGTTTCTCTGGTTCTTCTGGCTTTTCCTTAAAGGTAATCGTCTGTCCCTTATCCTCAATATCCTTATGCTCGGTAACTTTCTTCGGCTCGTCTGGATTGCTTAAATCGTATAATTCCTCAAAAGTTACAAGCTGTTTGCCGTCAAGAGAAGTAGCGTCAAACGTAAAAGCAACTTCCACTTTCATAGTTTCGCTGTCAGCAGTAAACGTATAATCACTTTCCACACGCTTTCCATTGATAAGAAGTTCTGCATTTTCTTCTTTCAACATCTGCCAGCCCACAAGTTTGTACTGTGTACCGACTTCTAAGCCCTCTAAGGTTACGGTATCAATGATTGTAACGTCTTTTCCTGCTTTAAGCTCTTTGTTGCCGTCCTTATCGGTAGCGGTAGTATGTATCTTGATGATACGCTCTGTGATAAGTACCGTTTGCCCGTCGTCCTCAATGTCTTTGTGTTCTGCAACTTTTACGGGTTCGTCTGGATTGCTTAAATCATACAATTCTTCAAAGGTAACAAGGTTTTTGCCACCTAAAGCAGACGCATTGAATGTATAGGAAATTTCCACTTTCATTTCTTCATCATCAGCGACAAAGGTATAATCGTTTTCTACACGTTTCCCGTCAATGATAAGCTCGGCGTTTTCTTCCTTTAACATCTGCCAGCCTTTGAGCTGATATTTTGTGCCTTTTGTAAGTCCGTCTAATTTGACAGTATCAACGATTGTAACCTCTTTTCCTGCAAGGATAGTCTTTTCGCCGTCCTTGCTGGTCGCTGTGGTATGGATAGAGATTTCTTTTTCGTATTCATCAGTCAGCGTTCCTAAATCAATCACAAGGTTATTTCTTGATACCACGATTTCAAAAGGTGGGATAAGTTCAAAGCCTTTGTTACTATCAGAGCGTAATTCTTCAATGATGTAGGTATCATAAGGTAATGCACCCTTGCTGTCGTCTGGTTCAGAAGTTCCAAACCACACACCGTCCTCGCTGGTCTTTCCTGCGTTTGTATTGTGCTTATGAGAAGCCCAGTCAGCAGAAGTGGAGAATTGCCCGTTATCATCAGTTACCACTACATGATTTTCGCCCGTCGTCTTGCTTGTGATCCTAAAGGGAACATCAGCAAGACGCTTGTGTGTGCCTGCACCGATTTTTACACCCTCAATATCTCCACGCTTAATCTGATTGTAGATAGAATGGGCTTCGTCGGTTAAGTCCACGATTTTTCCATTTTCTGTGATTGTAAAATCAATCGGTTTTGCACCGTCAGTTAAGTAACCGTCGGGAGCTTCACTTTCAACGATACGGAATTTTCCATAAGGTAAGAGGTCAGAAGAAGTAGAAGCGATACCCTCAATATCTGTACGAATAGTTTTTACGACTTCATTTTTCTTGTATAGCTTGCCCTCAACCAAAACAGAATTATCATTTAAGGAAATGATGTCAAAAGCAGTATCTTTCAAAGTGGCACTTCCTTGTGGCTTTGTATCGCCCGTTTCTAAATCTCGTTTCTGAATTTTGACACCGCCACGGATAACCTTGTCTGATACGGAAAACTGGTTACTTCCAGATAATACGGCAAGGTCGCCGTCCTCGGTAATCTGTGTTACATATAAGCCTTTTATCTGTTCGGACTTATCGCCAGCCTGCATATATGCACCCTCTAACAAGTAGCCGTTTGGAGCTTTTGTTTCTTCTACGGTTAGCGTTCCAAGTGGAAGAACCGCCTTGCCGTCCTGCATATAGAAGCTGTCGCCAGATACCTTGTATGCGTCCGCTAATTTTGTGATGTAGTGGGTTGTCCCGTCGCTGTCTGTTTCAGCGATTGTCTTTGTAACCCATGTACGAGTAGCTTCGGCAGGGAGATTGTCTTTGTTATAGAAGCCAGCATAATACTTCCATGTAAATTCCGCACCTGCTAAAGAAGCGTTCCCCTGCGGATTGTCTTTCTGTGTTTCCATATCAATCTTGAAAAGCTCAATCAAAGTGTCCGTTACTTTTGGTGTATCTGATACATTCAAAGTTGCTGTTTCGCCAGCTTTGATTGTTAATGGATAGATTGTTTTATCCACTTTATATCCTGCTGGTGCGGATAATTCCTTGATATAGACTGTGCCTGCTTTTACCTCTACAACATCTGTATTTCCGTTTTCATCAGTCGTAAGGGTGGCAAGCTGTTTCGTGCAGTCCTTATCAGAAAAGACACCATAGGTTGCACCAGCGACAGAGTAATTCCCGTTACCGTCTGTAATGCTGGTATTACTGGAAGTCTTTTGCAGTTTCGCATTTCCGACATTCAGTTTCGCCCAGAATTGCCCTAATTCCTGCCCCTCGCCAGAGTAGATATAACCGCCACATTCATAGCGTCCTTTATTCTCTTTGACAAAGGCTTTTGCACCAGAGAAAACTTCGTCCTGCGTTGCCTTTGGAATTTCATCATAAGAAGCTCGCACGTTATCACATTGCCAGCCAAGATGTACGCTCAATCTCTGCCAGACTACAAGCTGTCTTAAAAGGTAAGCGTGATTTTTGCTTATTCCGCTGTGGCTGTCTGTGTACTGTTTTACATATTCGATAGATAAGGCAACGTCGCTTATCTGGTCGGCACTCATACGTGAGCTTGCGTCAGCTCTGGTCTTGTAACCATTCTTAAAGTCTGTGTTAATGTCAATACAGTAAGCGTCCTCGCCCTCAACGGTCAAATGTCCCTCATTAAAGGTAGAACCAATCGAACCGTCATTCATTACTTTTTCAACGATACCGACACGCTCTTTTGACTCCGTCCAGTATTGCTTACTTTCTGCATGAACGGGTGTAGTCGGTAAAGCAGTAACGACAGTTGCAAGAGCTAAGAAGCCCGTACACAATCGTTTCCATGTCTTTTTCATAAATCTAATGCTCCTTTCATTTTGGGTAATAAAATAGCCGTCCAATAAGAACGGCTGGAAATAGAAAAGGAACGTCATTTTAGGCGTTCCATAGTCTATAAAATATTCAATTTTTTTCTTGTTTCAATACTGATGTGCTGTACCATATCTTTGCATATCTAGGAAAACTGGCGTATCAAGGCTCATTCAATGGTAGTAAATAAGTAGTAAATTGATGTATTTGTTCCCTTGAAAATGCTGATAGATACTGTGTTTTAGCGGATAATCAGATTTTTATTGTGTTTTTTTTATACACTCACACTTTTTCATCCGCAATCTCCATCAAATACTATTTTCTTTGTCTCTAATCCGGCACATCAATGTCATTATCTGGCACATCAATGTCATTATCTGGCACAGTTCTGCGATTTACAGGGAAATCTACCCATGCTAGAATGATACTGTCAAAAAAATATGCAAAGCAGGACACGTCTTTTCCGGAAATCAGCCTCACTTCCGGTTATAGGCGTGTTTTTGTTTGCAGGAAAGGAGTCCGTTACAACTGAATATAAAATGCTTCCCAATGTATTGACCAGCCGGAAGCTGTCGAGGCAGGAAACTATAAGCACAGGGCAAGGTGATGTATTTCACTTTGCCCTCTTTTATGAAGGAGGTTTTTGCATGAAATATCATGTATTCAAAGATTCCCCGCCAGGCAAAAAACGCCATCGGGATTATGGAAAATATCTGTACGCAGGCTTTCTGATGTTCACCCTGATTGCCTGTAATGTGCAGCCAGTTATGGCTGCTACTATCTGGGACAAAGCTTCAGAAATCATGAAAGACGTATACAACCAGATCATTCTAATCTCCACGATTGCTGCTGTCGTAACTGCATCTGTTGCACTGTTACTGATGAATTTTTCAAAAAGCGGAAAAACCGTAGATGAATCTCGCGCATGGCTCAAACGAATCATCATTACCTGGGCTATTTTGAATGGGCTTGGATTTATCATGGCTTACATCACACCATTCTTCGCAGGTGGAAAATGGAATGGATAACGTACAGAGAAAGGAGTCGTCATTATGGGAATACTTGACGGAATTGTAGAATGGATTGCCGAACAGGTTATGAATATTCTGGATCTGATTACCACCTCTGTATTAGGTGCATTGGGATGCTCTATGGATACCTTTCTCCGTTACTTTCCGGCAGCCGAAACTATGTATCAGATTTTTCTGGCACTGGCGATTGGACTTATTCTCCTGAACTGGGTATGGCAGCTTTTTAAGAACTATTTTATGGGTACGGGAATTGATGCGGAAGATCCCATCAAACTCTCGCTTCGGACTTTTATGTTCCTTTTCCTTACCTTCTATGCAAAAGACATTGTAGATCTTCTGCTAGATATAGCAGGAACTCCCTATGGTTGGATTCTTACAGAAGACTTGCCACCTTTAGAATTTGGTTCCTTCAACTCTGTCATCACCGTCATTTTAGGTGTGTGTGCCAACGGCGCTGTTGCTATCGTTGCTCTGATTTTAGTGCTAATCCTTGCTTGGAATTACATCAAGCTTCTTTTCGAGGCTGCAGAACGTTACATCTTGCTGGGAGTTCTAATTTATACTGCACCAGTCGCCTTTGCAACAGGTGCGTCTCAGGCAACCGGAAACATATTTAAAAGCTGGTCTCGGATGCTTGGTGGACAGTTTTTTCTTCTTTTGATGAATGCCTGGTGCTTACGTCTGTTCACTTCCATGATCGGCACTTTCATTGCAAATCCACTGTCAATATAGAAGGGAGGAACACATGAAACACAGAAAAAAGCTAATGATTTTATTGACACTTACTGCCTGTATGGTACTCTTTTGCTCCTTTCCGGTATTTGCCGCTGAACTGACAGAAGCACAGGTTGAACAGGCAGTCGCCGAACAGGGAAAGGAAACCGTTACCGGAAATGTCTTTGTTTGGTTCCTTTGTGCCATTGCCTTTTTAAAGGTTTCGCAGAAAATTGACAGTTTCATGGCAAGTCTTGGAATCAACGTAGGAAACACTGGTGGCAATATGATGGCAGAACTTCTAATTGCCGGGCGCAGTCTTGGAAATTCGTTTCGTGGTCATGGTGGTGGCAGCCATGGCAGATCTTCTTCTCCTGGAAGTGCTGCCGTCGGAGGAACTTTCCTTTCCGGTGGACTTGCCGGAGCAGTAGGACGTCAAGCAGAACGCTCCGCTGTCAATGCAGCTACTGGATATACGGAGGGACCGAGTATAGGAAACGCTCTGTATCAATCTTCCTTAGAAAAGGGCGGAGACTTTGCCAACAATGTAATCAGTAATATTGCCCAAGGGAACTACGGGCAAGTCGGCTCCATTACCGGAGAAGGGGCGGAAGCTGCTTTCCAGTCTTACATGGGAATCAGTGCCGATAATAAAGCGAACCATTCCTACACTAATGTAGAAATCGGCGGTGGAAGGATTACCGGAGTCGAAACTACCCCCGATGGAACCAGTCGGGAATTTGCCATGTATCATGCTGATCAATACACTGCCCCTACTCAGGGCAATTTTGACACCGTACATTCTGTGGACGGATCCGCCTGGTATCGGCAATATGCAGAAGATACAGTTTCTAAAACACCATACGATGCTGGTGATGGAAAAGTAGCCTACAACGAATCCATCGTACAGAAACTTCCGCCGACACCTTCAAGAAAGGATCGCATTTAAAAATGGCAACCGAATCATCCAGATTTGATGAGGCAATGGATGTAGGCACAAGTACCATTTCCCATCTCAAAGCCTTAAAAACGGCTTCCACCATAACGAAAGCTGGTTTTGGTGCTGCAGGCGGTCCGTTTACTGCTGCAATCGGAATTGCGATTGCCAACCGGCATGGAATTGCAAAAATCATCATTGTTATCATTGCCATATTGCTGCTTCCGGTTCTTTTTATTCTCATGCTTCCGGGACTCATCTTCGGAAGTCTCATGGAAGATACCGGCGCTTTAAACAGCAATACCATTATCAATGATAATATCCGAGCATCCCGCGAAGCGATTGTAGAAGTCCTGGAAGAAAGTCATGCAGACATTCTTTCTGAAATCAATGCTGCCATTGCAAAACTTCCGGAAGGGGATACTGCCAGTATCAATGATTCCTACACATACAATATTTCCGTTAATGCCAATCTATTGATTTCCCAGTTCTGTGCCAGTCAGGATAATTACGAAAACATCAATCTAAGGAAACTAAAAAGCCTAATCCGAAAAAATAAGGATGGGCTTTTTTCTTATGATGTTGCAACAGAAACAGTCACGATGGAAGTAGTCGTAGAAGGTGGTGCAGAAGGTGAAAATAGTCCGGAAGGAAATGAAAACGCAGAACCACAGACAAAAACAGTTACCTTTACCAGACACACCTATACTGTGCAATATGCAGGTGATGCATATTTTGCTGATCATGTTTTTCATCTAACAGATGAGCAGAAAAAGCTTGCTCAGGATTATGCAGAAAATCTAACCACCTTTTTTGGGAATGCCGCTTCCGGAGTTGCCATGGCAATCAACTTATCTGATGAGGTTCTCTCTTACCGTCCTGCTGTCGAACGGATTGCCGCCAAGTATGGCATGAGTGAATATGTAGAATTGATTCTTGCCGTTATGATGCAGGAATCCGGCGGCAGAGGACTGGATGTGATGCAGGCGGCGGAAGGCTCATTTAACACCAAATACCCGCATAAACCAAATGGAATTACGGATCCGGAATACTCCATTGAATGCGGAATCCAAGAACTAAAGTATGCACTGGAGAAGGCAGGATGTACCGGTCCTACCGATTTAGACCGAATCAAGCTCGCACTCCAAGGCTACAATTACGGATCCGGTTACATTGACTGGGCTATGGAACGGGACGGTGGATATACCAAAGAAAACGCCATCGCCTATTCTGACATGATGTGTGCCAGACCAAGCTGGCCTTATGACCGTTATGGAGACAAAGAGTATGTGGAGCATGTCCTTCGCTATTATCAGATTACCAACAGCGGTGGCAGCTATCCTGCAAACGGAATGCAAATCCCGCATTATCTTCAGACAGACTATGGAAACATTCCATACGGCGGAGGTTCTATTGCCAGTAGCGGATGCGGTCCAACAAGCTTTGCTATGATTGCCAGTTATCTTACGGATACCACAATAACTCCGGCAGATGCTGTTGCCTGGTGTGGAAATTCCTATTATATGCCGGGAGTCGGTACTTACTGGTCCTATTTTCAGGCAGCCGCCAACCATTTCGGTTGTGGCTCCGTCACACAAACCAGTGATGCCAATCAGGTTCTGCAGGCACTATCGGAAGGTCATCCAGTAATCAGCTCCCAAAGAGCCGGGCTGTTTACCAGCGGCGGACACTTCATTGTACTGCGGGGCGTAACTGCAGACAGTAAGGTTTTGGTCAACGATCCCAATGACAACAGTTCCAAAAACTACATCAATCGCGAATTCGATATGATGTCTGAAGTCCATGCGACATCCAATGCGTATTGGATCTTCGATAAAAAATAAAGGAGATACCCTATGAATAGAAAAAAAGTTATTTTATCCATCCTGATGATGGTTTTTTTAATTGCAGTCGGATTTGTTCTCCCTCATCTTTTTAAAGAGAAACGGGGAGAAAAGCCGGCTTCTTCTGCTCCAACGAAGGAAGAAACTACGGATACGGAACAATCCTCAAGTAAGACAGCACTCACCTTTTTGGATTTTAGTGCCTTGCAAAACTTTTTCTCAAAAGGGCAGATAGAAACTTTATGTCAGGAGTTGCAAACGTATCTTACCGATACCGGGAACACTTCGATAACTTCCGTTCAGTTCTTAGAAGACAAAACCACTTACCCAAATGCTTCTGACATCGGCTTTTCTTTCCGGTTATCGGATGATTCCGTTCTTCCTGTTTATTACAGTTCTTCCATCGGACGCTTTTTCTATGGAGAAGAACGAACTCCCGGTACAGAAGAAATAAAAACCTATGAACAGCAAACGGATGAAAATCTCCCGGTCCTGACAACAGAAGAAATTGAACTGTTACCCGAAGGCGGCTACGACGATACGAAAGAAACTGAACCGGAAAAACAACCATCTGATCACAAAACCACAACGGAAGCTGAGGAGGTGCAGCCATGAATGATTCTGAAAAGCAAACCATCGTCTTCATTCCTCGAAACTTCATCGAAAAAGGAACCTTCATGGGCGGTATGTTTAAAATCCGCAATGCCATTGAAGGAGGCATCTTAGCTGTTTTGATTGCAGTTCCAGTGATTCAGCTCCCACTGTCTTTGACGGTACGCATTATCATTCTTTGTATGACAGCCCTTCCGGCAGCTATGATTTCTTTAATTGGAATCGGTGGAGAAAGTATCAGTGCTTTTTTAATGAACGCCCTGCGTTTTCTCAAAAACCGGCGCGTCATCTACCGCATAGATGTAAATCCAGATCCGAAAAATAAGCATCGTATCAAAAAACCGCGGAATAAAGAACCAAAGGCAAAGAAACACAAACATCCCAAGAAAAAATCAACAGCTTCCATGACAGCATCCGGACAGTCTGACGAATATGAGGGTTGTGTTTCTGATGAGATTTCTTCTCACGATGTAGCAATTTCTAAAAAAAAAGAGCGTCGCCAGTTTGATACTTCCACAAAACGCGGAATCCGCAAGCAGGCTCGTGAAGATATTCGGATCTTGAAATATGAGAACCGTCAACTAAAGAAAGCACAGAAACAGGCAAAACGCGCAGTACGCACAGAATTAAAGCGCCAGAAACTAAGAACGAAAAACAGGAAGAAAAACGCAGAGTCCGGGAAGAAAATCGTCAAAAAAAAGCGGAAATCAAAGCTACAAAACAGGCTGATAAAGAACGTGAGCATCCGGCTTCTGATATAAATACTGCTCCTGCTTCGTCTAAACCAAAGAAGAAAAAACGCAGGGATATGACTCTGGAGGATTATCTTCCGATTGAGAAGATTGCCAATGGTGTCATCTACACAACAGATCACCGGTATGTCAAGATTCTGGAAATTGAGCCAATCAACTTTTTGCTTAGAAGTACCAGAGAGCAGCAAAGCATTATCTTCAGTTTTATTTCCTATCTGAAGATCAGCCCGGTTAAACTTCAGATCAAGATGATTTCCAAAAAAGCAGACATCAACAAGCATCTGAACCAGGCTCAGTTGGAACTGGAACGTGAAACAGATCCTAACTGCAGACAACTTCAGAAAGACTATATTCAGTTTGTACGCCGGTTAAGCTCCAGAGAAGCTGTATCCCGTCGGTTCTTCCTGATTTTTGAATATGAACCATTCAATGTAAATCGAAAAGTAGAAGAAACTGAAATTCTGGCAGCTCTTGAAACCGCAGCCCAGACCGCCAAAACCTTCCTGTACCAATGCGGAAATGAAGTGGTATCCCACGATAATGAAGACGAGTTTACTACGGATGTCCTTTACACCCTGTTAAACCGTACCAAATCCACAGAGGTTCCACTTCCAAAGCGTATCAATCAGGTACTGACTCGTTATGAAGAAACCGGCAGGGAAGCTGAAATGGATGCCATACATATCAATGAATTTATTGCTCCGGAATCCGTAGATTTCAAGCACAGTAACTATGTATTGATTAACGGTGTCTATCATGCCTATCTTTTGGTTCCTAGTGACGGATATAAGCCAAAAGTCGCACCTGGTTGGCTGTCACTGCTTATCAATGCCGGCGAAGGAATTGATGTGGATTTTTATCTCCACAAACAGCCAAAGGATAAGATACAGCAGCGTTTGGGACAACAAATTCGTATCAATCGTTCCAAGATCAAAGACGCTTCCGATACGAATGCAGACTTCGATGATCTGGATTCTGCCATCCGTTCCGGTTATTTTTTAAAGCAGGGACTCTCCAACAATGAAGACTTCTACTATATGAACCTGCTGATTACAATTACAGCTAACAATCTGGAAGAACTCCAGTGGAGGATTCAGGAAATGAAAAAGCTGCTGATTTCTCAAGACATGGATCTTCGCTCCTGTTACTTTCTGCAAGAGCAAGGATTCCTGTCTTCTCTTCCGCTGGTCAGCCTGGACAAAAAACTTTACGAACTTTCCAAACGCAATACACTGACTACCGGTGCGGCAAGCTGTTATCCATTTGTCAGTTATAGCATTTGTGATGACAACGGCATTCTTTTTGGTGTCAACAAACATAATAACTCCCTGGTCATCGCCGATATTTTTGACTCCAAACAGTATAAGAATTCCAACATTTCCATTCTTGGAACATCCGGAGCCGGAAAAACCTTCACCATGCAGACTATGGCTCTCCGGATGCGCAGGAAAGGCATTCAGGTATTTATCATTGCTCCATTGAAAGGACATGAATTTTATCGTGCTGCAAGAAATGTAGGCGGAACTTTTATTCAGATTTCCCCTGCCAGTAAAAACTGCATCAATGTCATGGAAATCCGAAAAGTAGATAACTCTGTAAATGAACTCTTAGATGGACCAACGCTGGATGCTTCTGCTTTAGCCGGAAAAATACAACGACTGCATGTTTTCTTCTCCCTGCTCATCCCTGATATGAGCCACGAAGAAAAACAACTTTTGGATGAAGCTCTCATCAAGACTTATGCAAGAAAAGGCATCACTCATAAAAATGAGTCCTTGATTGATCCGAAACATCCGGATCAGTACAAGGAAATGCCAATCCTGGGTGATGTATACAATGTCTTGATGGAAAGTGAAGACACCAAGCGTCTCGCTCACATTCTAAACCGACTGGTACATGGTTCTGCATCTTCCTTTAACCAGCAAACCAATGTGGATCTATCCAACAAATATACCGTTCTGGATATTTCTGAGCTGACCGGATCCAGCGACCTGCTGACTGTCGGAATGTTTGTTGCCCTTGACTTCGTATGGGACAAAGCCAAAGAAAACCGTACGGAAGAAAAAGCCATTTTTGTAGATGAGGTATGGCAACTAATCGGTGCTTCCAGTAACCGCCTTGCTGCAGAATTCGTGCTGGAAATCGCCAAAATCATCCGAGCCTACTCTGGTGCAGGCATCTTTGCCACTCAGGACTTAAACGACTTTTTTGCACTGGATGATGGAAAATACGGAAAAGGTATCATCAACAACTGTAAAACCAAGATTATCCTCAATATGGAAGACGAGGAGGCGCAGCGAGTGAAAAATATCCTGCACCTTTCTGAAACAGAGGTTATGAACATCACTCATTTCCAACGAGGAAACGGACTGATTTCTACAAATAACAATAATATTACGGTGGAGTTTAAAGCTTCCAATCTGGAAAAAGAACTCATCACCACAGACCGGCAGGAACTTCTGGAAATTCTCAAACGCCAGAATGAAAAAGCCGGGTAACAAACAGGCAGCTCCTATTGGCTGTCTGTTTTCATTTGAAAAGGAGGAGACTTATGTTACAAAAAACAAAATTACCATATACCCGCCTGTTTGCATTTCTACTTGCAGTTTTCGTTGCAATCGGCGCTCTGTTCTCGTCAGTCAAACCTGTCCATGCAGCTGATGGGACTATCGATTTCCATGCCGGACCATCCATCGCCTATGGTGATTATTTTACGTCACGAATGACCTTTGATGGCAGCAATACTGCATACTGCGTAGAACCTCTAAAACGCACCCCGCCAAGTGGAACATATTCTTATGATCTACTGGAAAAAACTT
>ERZ827528.3668-NODE-3668-length-12265-cov-4.652580_pt1 | contig 12265 bp, 10 predicted proteins | sample MGYA00519768_ERZ827528 | MGnify/ENA primary metagenome ERZ827528 (study PRJEB31778, sample SAMEA3449343) | human gut metagenome | biome: human gut; feature: human-associated habitat; material: faeces | place: United Kingdom | collected 2010/2012 ...
TGGCGTGGATCAACTTTGGCAGAAGCTCTTTCAAACTATGCACCTCTGAAAGGAAAACGTGTTCTTGTCCTTGATGGTCACTCACACACTCTCCACACAGCGACATACGGCGATAACGTTACTTACAACCAAACTGGTAGCTACCTTAACAATGTTGGCCGCGTCGTTTATAATTCTGACCGTGTCTTGTCACATGGTGTGATCTCACACGACGAAGCTAAGAAGAATTATCAAGTTAACCCAACAGTTAAAGCTATGATTGATGATATCCAAGCTAAGTACAAGGCGGATTCTTCGAAAGTCGTTATTGAAAATAGCCCTGTTAAACTTAGCGGTGACCGTATGGACGTTCGTGTTCGCGAAACTAACCTTGGTAATGTGGTCGCCGATGCTCTCTTAGATTACGGACAATCAGCTTTCACACACAAGTCTAACCTTGCCGTAACAAATGGTGGTGGTCTTCGTGAAACAATTGCCAAAGACAAACCAATCACTAAAGGTGATATCATTGCCGTTCTTCCATTTGGTAACTCAGTTGCTCAAATTCAAGTAACAGGTCAAAATATCCATGATATGTTTGTCAAATCTCTTGGTTCTATTCTCCAAGTTGACGAAAGTGGTAAAACTGTTCTGGATGAAAATGGTCAAGCTCTTCTTGAACCATCTGGCGGTTTCCTTCAAGTTTCTGGAGCTCGTGTTTACTATGACACAACTCTTCCAGCTGAAAAACGTATCTTGTCAATTGACATTTTGGATCCAGAAACTGGTGTTTATAAACCACTTAACACAAACGAAACATACTATCTTGTAACCAACGACTTCTTGGCTGCTGGTGGTGATGGCTTCACAATGTTGGGTGGCCCTCGTGAAGAAGGTCCTTCAATGGATACCGTCTTTGCGGATTACTTGACACATGCAGACCTTTCTAAGTATGCCGTTATCAATCCAAATTCACGTACCATTTCAATTTCAAGTGCTGATTTTGCTGCCTTGAACAAAAAAGAAAATGCAGCAGACCCTACACTTAATCCTTTGGCACCAGTCACTCCATCAACTATTGCTAAAGATTTAGAAACTAGCAAACCAGTGGTTTCTAAAGTAGTAACGACTCCTAATGGTAAAGTATTCTTCATTTCAACAAGAAGCGAAGCACTTAAAGAAACTGAAAAAGTGACAGAATCTTCTGCTCAAACTGAAGTTCTTCCTACAACTGGTGACAAGGGGTCACACGCAGGCCTCCTTGGACTTGGTATGTTGCTAACTCTCTTTGGACTTAGTGGAAAACACAAAGGTAAGGAGAAAAACTAAGAAGTTTGCAGATAAAAAAAGAGTTAGCCAAATGGTTAACTCTTTTTTGTTTTCTTCTTGTTGCTATGTGTTTTTCGATACTGGCTTGGTGTTTGGTCGTAATAGTGTTTAAATTGGCGGTTGAAATTGGATAGGTTATTAAAACCAACATTAGTAGCAATTTCCAAAACTGGTTTAACGCTATTACGAAGCTCCTCGCAAGCAGCATTGAGTCTTGCTTGAATGATAAATTCTGTACAAGAGGTACCTGTATGTTGCTTAAAAATCGTCATAAAGTGGGTCTTACTATACCCCATAAGCTCTGATAACTTTTCAATAGTGAGATTTTCGGCATAGTGTTGGTTAATGTAATCAATGATTTCCCGAATCTTTTCATTCTTACGATAATGATCATCAGAAGTTTTTCGCTCTACCAAACGATAGAAGTAGAGGAGGTAGATTAATTCTTCTAGTTTTGACTTGAGAAGAAGTTCATAGTGACGATCTTTCTGACGAATCATCTTAAAAATCTCAAAGAGGAGAGCTCTAATTTCTCTATACCCCTCGTCTGACGATCTCAGGCATTGTTTAAACTTGAAATTAGAATTCTGCAAAGGCTGTAGATAGCGTAGACTAAGCGGATCCACCAGCGACTGCCCCAACATATCCAAATGAAAATGTAGGGTGTCCGTATGATGAGGCTGATTATCTACGGGGTGAATCGAATGAAGGCCATTCGGACGTATTAAAAAGATATCTCCAGCCTGACTATCAAAATAGTCATAATCAATATGATAACGAGCAGTCCCCTCATAAACATATTGAATCTCAAGCTCAGGATGCCAATGAAAAAGAATATCAGGGCGCCCATTTTCAACCTTGGTTTCCGTCAATCGAAATGGAAGCAGATTATCGTCAAAGTCTATCAAATGTTTTAAATCAGTATCAGTAGTTGCTTGACTCATGGCAAACCTTTCAAAATCATAGGATAGTACCATGATAGCATTTTCTTTCTTAAAAAGCTTGAGTAAATCGTCTGATGGTATTGATAGGTTTTATTTTACATAATTTTATTTCTGTATTTATGATGCAAAAATAAAAAGATGACAGAGCATCTTTTTACATAAATTTAGTTATGTTTATTTTCCTAGACAGAACTGACTAAAGAGTTGTGTAATGAGTTCATCTGGGGCAGCGTCACCAGTAATTTCTCCCAGAATTTCCCAAGTGCGTGTCATATCAACCTGTAGGAGGTCAACAGGCATGCCTAATTCAAGACCTTGATTGACTGCTTCAAGGCTTTCGAGGGCTTTTTCAATGAGTGAAATGTGACGGGCATTTGAGAGATAAGTAGCATCTTTCTCCACTAGACCAGCATTATCAAAGAAGAGCTGATTGATACGATCTTCAATTTTGTCAATGTTTTCATTCTTGAGGACTGAAATTGGGATAACATCTTCAGGAAGCTCTTCCATTTGGATTGCTTGTGGAAGGTCTGTCTTATTTAGGAGAATGATACGATTGCTATTTTGGCTGATTTCGAGTAATGTACGGTCTTGCTCAGTTAACGGTTCCGAGCTATTAAGGACAAGAAGAACCAGGTCAGCCTCTTCGAGAGCTTTCTTAGAACGTTCCACACCAATCTTTTCAACAACATCATCTGTGTCACGGATACCTGCGGTATCAATTAACTTAAGTGGAACGCCTTTGATATTAACGTATTCTTCAATGACATCACGTGTTGTACCCTCAATGTCTGTAACGATAGCCTTCTCCTCACGTAGGAGATTGTTAAGAAGACTAGATTTTCCGACATTTGGTCGACCAATGATTGCTGTTGAAAGACCTTCTCGTAGGATTTTTCCTCGTTTGGCAGTAGCCAAAAGATTTTCTAGAAGTGCTTGGAATTCTTGAGTCTTTTCACGGACAAGATTTGTAGTAACTTCTTCAACATCATCATACTCTGGATAATCAATATTCACTTCGACTTGAGCTAAAGTGTTAAGGATTTCTTGGCGAGTGTTGTTAATGAGATCCTTGAGCGAACCATCAAGTTGAGAAACGGCAACGGCCATAGCCTTATCAGTCTTAGCACGAATCAAGTCCATGACAGCTTCAGCCTGGGTCAAGTCCACACGACCATTCAAGAAGGCACGTTTAGTAAATTCTCCAGGTTCGGCCATACGAGCACCAGAACGGATAAGGAGTTGAAGGATTTCATTGGTTACAGCGACACCACCATGGGTGTTGATTTCCACGACATCCTCACGCGTAAAGGTCTTTGGTGCACGCATAACACTGACCATGACTTCATCAATGGTTTCATCATTTTCCACGATATGACCGTAATTGATAGTATGTGAAGCGACCGTTTCTAGATTTTTTCCTTTAAAAACCTTATTAGCAATAGCAACAGCATCGGTTCCAGATAAGCGAACAATACCGATAGCACCTTCAGCGGCTGCGAAGGACTCGTGACCGGCGAGGAAGCAGAAGCACTCGGACTCTTCAGACAGGAGCATGGCACCCAGATTGCCGTGGCCAAGGCCGACCTTGCGATCGTCCGCGACGGAGCCGTCGATGCAGAAGGCCTGCAGACCCTCGCCGATAGCAGTAGCGGCTTCGGCGGCGGTCTTGACACCCTTCTTCATGGCGATGGCAGCGCCGACGGTGTATGCCCAGCACGCATTCTCAAAGCAGATGGGCTGGATGCCCTTGACGATCTCATACGGGTCAAAGCCCTTGGCCTGGCACATTTCGCGGCAGGCTTCAACGGACTCGATGCCGTACTGCTTGAGGACGCCGTTGATCTTGTCAATTCTTCTGTCGTAGTTTTCAAACAAAGCCATTTTCGTGTCCTCCTTTTCTTATTCCTGACGCGGGTCGATATACTTCGCCGCGGTGTCCCACTGACCATAGTGGCCGGTGGCCTTCTTGATGGCCTCGGCAGGCTCGTCGCCCTTCTTGATGAAGTCCATCATCTTGCCGAAGTTGATGAATTCGTAGCCGACAATCTCGTCGTCCTTGTTGAGGGCGATCTTGGAGCAGTAGCCCTCGGCCATTTCGAGGTAGCGCGGGCCTTTTTCCTTCGTGGCGAACATCGTGCCGACCTGGCTTCTGAGGCCCTTGCCGAGGTCTTCCAGAGAAGCGCCGACGGCGAGGCCGTCCTCGGAGAACGCGGACTGGCTGCGGCCATAGACGATCTGCAGGAACAGCTCGCGCATGGCGGTGTTGATAGCGTCGCAGACGAGGTCGGTGTTGAGGGCCTCAAGAATGGTCTTGCCGATGAGAATTTCGGAAGCCATTGCGGCGGAATGGGTCATGCCGGAACAGCCGATCGTCTCGACCAGAGCCTCTTCGATGACGCCGTTCTTGATATTCAGGCTCAGCTTACACGCGCCCTGCTGCGGTGCGCACCAGCCCACGCCATGGGTAAAGCCGGAGATATCCTTGATTTCCTTTGCCTGCACCCACTTGCCCTCTTCGGGAATGGGAGCCGGGCCATGATACGCGCCCTTGGCAACCGGGCACATATGCTTGACTTCTGCAGTATAGATCATATACAGGTCTTCCTTTCAAGAATTCTAAAAGCCGGAATTGGCTGTTATTACGATTGGATTATACCCAGATTCGCGTGGGAAGTCAAGAATTTGCAGAAAATTAGCGGGAAGCTGATGATGAAGCGAGCGGGATATGCCGCACCGGCACGTTCCGCGTCGAGTATCAGCTTGACTTTCGCACAGTATGGCATTCCGGCAGACGCACAGCTTTGGCAGGGCCGGAAGCAGATCATCGCTTCCCCGTCAGATGCAGCACGCGGTCTGCCAGGCCGCAGAAGAGCAGGCCGCAGGCGAGGGCCTCATCCTCTGCGTCGGCCATGGCGGGGACGAATTCGAACGCCGCGCCGAAGGCGTCTGCAAGCGACTCAGACGTGCGGCCCGTCAACGTCCGCACGTCATAGACAGGACGCTTCATGCAGACGGCCTCGCTTCCGGCTGCGGACAGAAACGCCAGCTCGTCCGCGCGGAACAGGATCAGCGGCGCGTTCTCACCGAGATACGCGTCAACGGCGGGCAGGAGCCGGGCCAGCCTCGGCGCGTCCTGCGTCATGCGTTCCGTCACGCCCGCCTCGCGGGCGTATTTTGTCAGACCATTTTCCGGGCTTACGCAGGCGGTCAGCACGGATTCCGGCGCAAAGCGGCGGAATTTCAGGATCGAAAGCTGCGCAATTTCGCCGCGCGAGGGGCTTTTGCCCGTTGTTTTGAACGCGAGAACATAAAATGTTTCCAGAGATTCCGGCGCGGTCTTCCGCGTGAGCGCCGCAGTGTCGGGCGGCGTGTAGTCCGGCCTCTTTTTCGGCGCAGGCGCGTCGGCCAGTCCCGGCTGAATGGGCCGGAGCTGCTTTTTTACGCCCTCGAACCATTTCTGGCCCCGCAGCGCGGCCTCAAGCGCCGCCTGTTGCTGCGCGGCCTGCTTCAAAACGGCGGCGCTCAGATCCTCCAGCAGATCGCCGGATGTGCGGCGGCTGGGGATCCTGCCGTGCCTGCCGAAGCCCGGCAGAAGAAATTCGTTGGAATACTCGACAAAGCGCGCCTTTTCCCGCAGGATCGCAGCCGTCTGCGCATCTGCCTTCGCGCTGTCCCAGCGGGCGCAGAAGGCCTTGCAGAGTCGGATATCCCGTTCCAGCATCCATGCCGGGCCGCGGCACGAAAGCGCGTCAATGCGCGTATACGCGTCCGCAAGCGTTTTATACAGCGCCTCCGCCTCCGGCTGCGGCAGCGGGGGCATTTTCGGCTGCACGGGTGGGTCGGTCAGAATATCCGGCAGCAGCTCCGGCGCGGAAAGCTCCGCCGGAGCAGGCACGGGAGCTGCGGGAGCCGCCTGCGGCTCCTGCTTTTCCGCCCGCTTCGGCAGCGCGCTCACAACGACGGCGGCAAGCCCGCCCGCAGACAGGATCCCGGCTGCGATCAGGCTGTACTGCGCGGCGGCAAAGCCCAGCAGGATCAGCAAAAACCCAATGATAATGCCCTTGACGGAACGCACGGCATTTCCTCCTTTGCGATTTACACGGAACGCTGCGGGAACTTTTCCAGACAGTAAAGCTGTTCCTCGTCCAGCCGGTCGCCGCCGGGGGCGAAGGCGTAACCGAGTTCCTGATAAAAATGCAGCGCGTTGATGGAAGCGGGGATCACGACGCGCGGCGCGCGCAAAAACAGCGGATCGCGCTCGATCGTCTCAATGAGCGCGCGGCCCACGCCGCGCTTCTGCTTCTCCGGCAGCACAAAGACGGAATAGAAGCAGCCCTCAGCCGGGTTTTTGTGGTACGGGCCGAAGGCGGCGCAGCCGATCACGGTCCCGTCGTCCTCGCAGGCGACGTAGAAGTGCATCTGTTCGCCGCGCGTTAAGAAATATGCGCGATCCTGCTGGGCGACCATTTCCTCGACGAAGGCCGCGTCATAGACAGCGCCGGAGGTGATGCGGGTGGCAAGCTCCGATACGCGGACGACCGCGTCCGCATCGGCGGGGGCAAAACGGCGGATATACATATTACGATTCCTCCCTGTGTGTATGTTCAAACTGTCTGATCTCGTTCAAAAAGGCCGCGCCGTAGCGCTCGGCCTTGACATGGCCGACGCCGGAAACCTCCAGTAGCTCCTGCATGGAGCCGGGCCGCTTCGCGGCCATATCCAGAAGCGTTGCGTTGGAAAACACGATATAGGCCGGGACGCCCTGCTCCTGCGCGATGCGGAAGCGAAGCGCCTTCAGCGCGGCCAGAAGCGGCTCGTCCGTCCGGGACGCAGCTGCTTTTTTCTGCGTTCTCGGCCCGGCGAGCGTCGTACGCTGCACGCGCGCAAGCACCTGTTCGCCGGAAAACAGCACAGCCGCTGCCCGCTCCGTCGTGTCGATCCCGCCGTGGACGGGATCAGTCTCCAGATATCCCGCGCGCTCCAGCAGCTCGATCCATTCTCGAATCTGCGCGCCCGGCAGCGCGGACATCAGTCCGTAGGTCGGCAGCATATCAAGCCCCAGCTCCCGCACGCGTGCCGAACGGCCCCCGTGCAGCGTTTGGCTTAGAATCGACGCGCCAACGCAGTAGCCGAGCCGGTTCCGCGCCCGCACAACGCAGGACAGGATCATCTGCGCCTCGCGCGTGAGGTCCCGCGTCTCGTATTCTGCCAGACAGTTCCCGCAGTTGCCGCAGGTTTTTTCATGCGGCTGGCCAAAATAGTCGAGCAGATACCCGCGCAGACAGTCCTGCGTCTTGCAGTAGCCTGTCATGGCCTCCAGCCGGGCCAGATCCTGCGCCTGCACCATCTGCCGCTCCTCGTCAGTCAGCTCCTCGTTCTCTGCGGATGAATTGAAGATCAGAAATTTAGCCGTCGTGACATCGCCGGAGGAATACAGCAGGATGCAGTCGGCAGGGGAGCCGTCGCGCCCCGCGCGTCCCGCCTCCTGATAATACGCCTCCACGCTTTTCGGCATATTGTAATGAATGACATAGGAGACGTTCGACTTGTCAATGCCCATGCCGAACGCGTTGGTCGCGGCCATGACGGGGCTGCGGTCGCAGATGAACGCCTCCTGATTTTCTTTTCGCTCGTCAGCGTCCAGTCCCGCGTGGTAGCGCGTGGCGGCAAAGCCCGCCTCCTGCAGAAGCCCACAGACCTGCTCGACCGTTTTGCGCGTGGCGCAGTAGACAATGCCGCTCTTGTCCCGCCGCTCGGAGAGCAGCTGCAAAAGCGCGGTGCGTTTGTCCTTCGGGCGCAGCACTTCGAAGCGAAGATTGGGCCGGTCAAAGCCGGTCACGACCGTTTCCGGCTCATGCAGCTGCAAAATACGGATGATATCGGCGCGCACCTGCGCCGTGGCCGTTGCGGTAAAGGCCGCGACAGCCGGGCGGCGCGGGAGCCGCTGCAAAAATTCCACGATCTTTAAATAGCTGGGCCGGAAATCCTGCCCCCACTGCGAGATGCAGTGCGCCTCGTCGACGGCGACAAGCGGGATCTCAAGCTCCTGCGCAAGGGAGCAGAAGCCGTCGGTCAGCAGCCGCTCGGGCGCGACATAAAGCAGCTTATATGCGCCATAGCGCGCGTCGCGGTACGTCTCGCGCAGCTCGTCCAGACTCATGGAGCTGTTGATGCACCCGGCGGGGATGCCCGCGTTCCGCAGCGCCATGACCTGATCCTTCATGAGAGAGATCAGCGGCGAGACGACGAGCGTCATTCCCGGCAGCAGCAGGGCGGGCAGCTCATAGCAGAGGCTTTTCCCGCCGCCCGTCGGCATCACGCCGAGCGCGTCGCGCCCGGAAAGCACCGCGTCGATCAGCGTCTGCTGTCCCGCACGGAATGCCGGAAAGCCAAAATACTGCCGCAGCACCGCAAGCTTGTCCATGCCATCGCCTCTTTCACCCTTTTTCAACATTATATCAGTCCGCACGCCCCTTGACAAGCCCGGAAGCGCCCCGGAGGCAGCCTCTTGCCAACTGCTTTTGCGCTTCAGCGCCTTTTACATGGATCGAGCGCGCCGGGGTCAACGACCTGCACGTTCGATATTTTTTTCATGAACCACTTGACATCATGCGTCTACTCGTGTAGAATAGCGGCAGCTTCTACACAAGTAGACAAGGAGGCGTTGAAACTGGAAATTCCGAAAATTCACGAAGGGGAGTATCGCTTCTGCCTGATTTTATGGAAGCATGAGCCGGTCACGGCGGCGCAGCTTGCGAAGCTGTGTCTGGAGCAGCTCGGCTGGAAGCGCACGACGACCTACACGATCATCAAGCGTCTTGGCGAGCGTGGGATCCTGAAAAATGAAAACGGGTTTGTGACCGCGCTCATTTCCAAGGACGAGGCGCAGGCCTGCGAGATCGACGAGCTGGTCGAAAAGAAATTTGAAGGCTCTCTGCCCACCTTTATTGCCGCGTTCACAAAGCGGCAGGATCTGTCCGCGCATGAGCTCGACGAGGTGCAGCAGATGATCGACCGCATCCGAAGAGGAGAAACACAATGAGCGCACTTTTTTTAACCATCCTTCACATGAGCGTCTGCGCAAGCTGGCTTGTGCTTGCAGTGCTTCTTCTGCGTCTCTGCCTGCGCAGAGCACCCAAGTGGTTCAACGTCCTGCTTTGGGGCATCGTCGCCGTACGGCTGATTTTCCCGTTTTCCGTCGAAAGCCCGCTGAGCCTGCTTCCGCGTACGGAAGCCATCCGCCCGGCAATCACAACCGTGCAGGCGCAGCCTGCGCAGATCAGCTCTGCCGCAGCCGCCGGCGGCTCTGCTGCCCCGGCGCAGAGCTGGCTTTCGATCCTCGCCTGGGTCTGGCTCGCGGGAGCTGCCGCACTGCTCCTGTATACCATGGTCAGCACGCTGCGGCTGCGGCACAGGGTACGCGAGGCGGTCCGCCTGCGGGGAAACATCTACCAGTCTGAGCGGATTGATTCGCCGTTCGTGCTCGGTACGATCCGTCCGAGAATTTATCTCCCATATCGCATGGACAGCCGCGACCGGCAGCACGTCATTGCCCACGAGCAGGCGCACCTGCGCCGGGGCGACCACCTGTGGAAGCCGCTGGGCTTCCTGCTGCTGACGATCCACTGGTTCAACCCGGTGATGTGGCTCAGCTATGTGCTGCTGTGCCGGGATATCGAGCTGGCGTGCGATGAAACCGTGATCAGAGAATTGGGCTGCGAGCAGAGAGCCGATTATATGCAGGCGCTCGTCTCGTGCAGCGTCAACCGCCGCAGAATTGCGGCCTGCCCCCTCGCCTTCGGCGAGATCGGAGTAAAGGAGCGTGTCAAATCTGTTATGAACTACAAAAAACCGACTTTCTGGATCATTTTGCTGGCCATCATCGCCTGCGTCGTCCTCGCGGTCTGCTTCCTGACCGACCCGGTGGCCTCCAAGACAGAGCAGCCGTCTGATCCCGCCGTTTCCAACACCGAAGCCACCCCCGATCCGGCGGACACAGCCCCGGAGGAGCCCGCCCAGCCCACCGAACAGGATGATAACCTGTCCGCCGAGCAGGAAGCGATGAAGGATGAACTGTCCGCCGCAGAGGAGGCTGACAATTCGGTTTTGGATGAGCTGATCGGCAAAGCGGTTCTGGACCACTACGCGGACACCGTGCAGCCCGGCCAGATCCACGTGGAAAGCCATGTCGTTCTGGCAGAGGACAGACGCGGCACAGAGACAGTCACCGTATATCTGCTCGTTCTGCAGGAGATCTACAGCACAGACGGCGAATCGCTGACGCTGGAGAACGGAAGCTATGTTCCCACAGCGATCACATTCTCCCTCAGCACCTCCAGCGGAGCGGTGACAGAATACTGGGAGCCCAGCGACGGCAGCTATTCTGACGACATCCGCGCTAAATTCCCGCCCGCCGCAGCCGAGGAAGCCCTGCAGAACGATCAGGCGTACATCGACGATCTGAAAACCGCAAGCTTCCAGAAAGCGCTCGAAGCGAACCGCAGTGCAGCGTCTTAAAAAATGCCCCTTGCCGGTTTCATGAACCGGCAAGGGGACAGTTCGTTATACAGCCGTTTTCTGCCGCTCCGGCAGCTGCGAGAGGATGATCGCCGTGAACATGACCGTGCAGCCGAAAAGCTCCCGTGCGGAGAGCGTCTGGCCGAGCAGCAGCCAGCCGAACAGGGCGGCGAAGACGGACTCCAGGCTCATGAGCAGGGAAGCCAGCGCGGGCTGCACATCGCGTTCGCCGATGATCTGGAACGTGTATGCCACGCCTCCGGAGAAGACACCCGCATATACAATGGGCCACCAGCACTGCAGAATGGAATCCCAGTCCGGCGCTTCAAACAGAAGCATACCGACCGCGGACAGCGCGGAGCAGACCAGAAACTGTACGCAGCTCAGCCGCACGCCGTCCATATGCGGCACGACTGCGCCGACATAGCAGATATGGACCGCGAACAGCACCGCGCAGCCAAGCGTCAGCAGATCGCCGCCCGAAACCGAAAAGCCGGAGCCGACGCACAGCAGGTACATTCCAAACACAGCGGCCAGCGCGCACAGCCAGACCTTCAGCCCGGCGCGTCTGCCCATGAGCGCGCCCAGAATGGGGACAAACACGATATAAAGCGCCGTCACGAAGCCGGATTTTCCGACCGTCGTATCGAGCATACCAAATTGCTGGAGCGTTGTCGCCGCGAACAGCAGCACGCCGCAGATCATGCCGGACAGCAGCTGCTTTTTCTTTTCAGCCCCTGTGACCGGCCGGTTCTGCGACCAGCCCTTCCGGTCGAGCACGGCAATGACTGGCAGCAGCACCAGCCCCGCCAGAAAAAAACGCGCCGCGCCCATCGTAAACGGCCCGATATACTGCATACTCTCGCTCTGGGCAACAAACGCCGCGCCCCAGATCATGGCGCACAGGAGAAGAAGAATACTGCCCTTTGCCTGTTTATGCATTGCCTTTGCTCCTTTATCGTAAAAAAGAATCCCAGCAATCATAGCATATCGCAGAGGCAAAGTCAAACAATCTTGCCGCGCGGCGGAATTTGTGGTATGATACACAAAAAAAGGGAGGGCAGACGCATATGGAACCGTTATTTCTGCCGGTGCTGCACAGCTTTGAAAACAACAATATCTTTACCGGGAGCTATGGCAGGCTCCGCTTCCGCGTCACGCCGAACATCGTCATGCTGACGCAGAAGGAGGTCAACTTTGACGAAAGCAGCATGAAATGCGAATGCTGGCACGGCGAATACTGCTACGAAAAAAGCCAGATGGAGGACGAAAAAACCTTCCCCCTGAACGAAGCGGCCTACCACGAAATGTACGACTGGATCTCAGCGCACATATAAAAAGCAAGCCCCGGCCATTAGATGGGTGTTCATAAAACAGTCAATGGAGCGTATCGATACAGATGCGCTCCATTTCTCATGCCAGCATACTATATAACGGGGTGCAGCCCCCTCGGCTCTCCCTTTGGGAGAGCTGTCACCGCAGGTGACTGAGAG
>ERZ827528.3671-NODE-3671-length-12256-cov-7.834932_pt1 | contig 12256 bp, 9 predicted proteins | sample MGYA00519768_ERZ827528 | MGnify/ENA primary metagenome ERZ827528 (study PRJEB31778, sample SAMEA3449343) | human gut metagenome | biome: human gut; feature: human-associated habitat; material: faeces | place: United Kingdom | collected 2010/2012 ...
AGAAGAGGTTGACGTTCGTGGAGGCGATGTAGCCTGCGGTCATCAGCAACGGAGCTGTCTCACCAATCACACGGGCAACGGCGAGAATCGCACCCGAAACAATGCCCGGCAAAGCAGTACGCAACACGATCTTCGTAATCGTGCGCTGCTTGGTAACACCCAAAGCATACGACGCTTCACGCAAATCATGAGGCACGATCTTCAACATTTCTTCAGAAGACTTGACCACGGTCGGCAGCATCAGCAGCGACAGTGCCACGGAACCTTCGAAACCGTTGATGGCGCCAGGTCCAATCAGAATCGTGAACATCGAGAATGCGAACAAACCGGCAACGATGGATGGGATACCGCTCATCACGTCGACCAGCAGGGTGATGACGCGAGCCAGCTTGCCGCGATTGGAATATTCCACCAAGTACACGGCGCACATCAGACCGATCGGAATGGAAATGACCATAGCGCCGAACGTGATTTCCAGAGTACCGATGATGGCGTGCTGAATACCGCCGTAACCACCGGACGGCGTCGGATTGCCACCGACCACGCCGGTCATGTTATAGCTCAGGAAGTTGAGGTTCAGCCTCTTGACACCGTTGACGATGGTGGTGAGCAGCACCGAGAACAGCGGAATCAGCGCCACAATGAATGCAAGCGCAATCAGCACGCGCATCGCGAGGTCCTTGCGCTTACGTGCAGCGGTAAAGGAACGCGTCGGCTTGAACTTGTCGAAATCGATGACGGGGGCACCGTCCATCGGAGAAGCGTTGTTATTCACTGCGGTCATCACGCACTCGCTTTCTCGGTAAGCTTACGGGCGATGAAATTCACCACGAAAGTAATGAGGAACAGCACCAGACCGGTGCCGATCAGCACGGACACGCCGAGATTGTTGGCTTCCGGATACTGCGCGGCGATGTTGGCTGCAATCGTCTGATTCTGCGAGGCCTGCAGCAGCTTGATGGAGTAGTTGAGACCTGGAGACAGGATCATGAGCACGGCCATGGTTTCGCCAAGCGCACGACCCAAGCCAAGCATGGAAGCGGACACCACACCGGACTTGCCGAACGGCAGCACCGCAAGCTTGACCATTTCCCACTTGGTGGCGCCAAGAGCAAGCGCGGCCTCTTCCTGAAGGCGCGGGGTCTGCAGGAAGATATCGCGAGACATGGAGGTGATGATCGGCAGAATCATGACTGCCAGCACCACGGCCACGGTGGCGACGGTACGGGAAGGATTGGCGGCCGGACCTGCGAACAGCGGAATCCAACCAAGATACTTGGCCACCCAATTCCAGAACGGGTAGATGGCGGGCACCAGCACCAGGCCGCCCCACAGACCGTAGATAACGGACGGGATTGCGGCAAGCAGATCGACCACATAGCTCAAGGCGGTAGCGAGCTTCTTCGGCGCATAGTGCGAGATGAACAGTGCGATGCCGACCGACACGAAGAAGGAAATCAACAGTGCCAGCGCGGAGATCAGCACGGTGCCGAACAGCAGCGGTCCGACGTAACCCCAGAAGCTGGAGGCCTTGCCGCCGGTGAAGTTGCTGATGGTTTCGCTATTGGCCTGCTGATCGCCGCCGATCAACGGCCATGCGCGGAACAGCAGGAACAGCGCGACGGCGGCGAGCACCACGAGGATCAGGATGCCGCAGGCGTAGGCCACGCCCTTGAACACCTTATCCGCGTTCTTGCCGCTCACCGGCTGCTGTGCCGTTTTGCTTTGCGAACTCACGGGTTCTCCTTAACTTGCGATTACTTGAACAGGTCTACGATGACGTTCGATGACTTGCGATGACTTGCGTCATGATGACGTTCGATGGTTACGTTTTCCGTTTCACCTACAAGTACCGTTTCAGGCCGCACCCGCTTTCATGTTGCGGCTGCGGCCTGAAACAGACGGTCAGTTGCCGTTCACCGAGAGCTTATCGTTTACTGTACCAAAGCTCACTTGGTTTCGATGGCGTCGATGGACTTGAGGACCTTCTGGCGCATGGTGTCGGACAGCGGAGCGGAGCCTGCTGCGGAGGCAGCGGTCTGCTGGCCTTCGTCGCTGACCACGTAGGTGAGCCAGGACTTGACGAACTTGGCGGTGTTGGCATCCTTGTATGCCGGGCAGGCGATGTCATAGGAGACAAGCACAATCGGGTAGGCGCCGGCCTCGGTGGTGTTGTGATCGAGCTTGACGACCACACGGTTGTCGCCGGTGGCGGATTCGTCGAGCGGGGAGGCATCCACAACCTTGGCGGCAGCCTCAGCGGAGAACGGCACGTAATTGTCGCCGACCTTCACTGCAACGGTGCCGAGCTCGCCAGCCTGGGAGGCGTCGGCGTAGCCGATGGTGCCGTCAGCCTGCTGCACGGTGGAGATCACGCCGGAGGTGCCCTTGGCGCCTTGGCCAACCTCGTTCGGCCAGTTCTCGCCGAGCTCATAGCCCCAAGCGTCGCCAGCGGCATCCTTGACGTAGCTCAGGAAGTTCTTGGTGGTGCCGGACTTGTCGGAGCGGTGCACCACGGTGATGTCGAGATCAGGCAGGTCAACCTTCGGGTTCTGCTGCTTGATGGCGTCATCGTTCCACTTGGTGATCTTGCCGTCGAAGATCTTGGCGATGGTGTCGGCGTCCATGTTCAGGGTCTTACCCTTGCCGGAGATACCGTTGAGGTTGAAGACCACTGCGATCGGGGAGACGTAGACCGGGATGTCGAAGGCGTTGCCGGAAGCGCACACGCTCTTGGACTGCTCGACCTCGTCATTGGACAGGGCGGCATCGGAGCCGGCCCATGCGGTGGCACCGGTCAGGAAGGTGGAAACGCCAGCGCCGGAACCAGATGGGTTGTAAGCGACCTTGGCATCCGGGTTGGTGCCCTGGAAGCCGGCGATCCAAGCTTCCACAGCAGCCTGCTGGGAGGAAGCGCCAGCGCCGGAGAAGTTGCCGGACACGGTTTCGGTGGTCTTGGTGTCGGTGCTAGCCGAAGAATCAGTGTTGGAAGCAGTGTTGTCGCCGCAAGCCGCGACGGAAGCCAGCATCACAATGCCGGACACAGCTGCAATGGAGCGTACGAGAATGGAATTACGCATTATTCTTTTCCCTCTGTCAACATTCTGATGGCGTATGTTTCTGACATTTCATATTCTGTTGTCGCCATCGTTCTTCATGACAATGTCAAGCCTATTGGTGGTTTTGGTCCTGCAAAACCAAAATCGGTGAACGGAAGATGAACACTCTACGACACTTCGGACGTTTTCGTCATTTCCATTCACCGATCTTCGGCGACTACCGTGATACCACGGTCTTATATTCAGTTATCAATCGATAATCAATTATTCGGTAAATTACGATGATTACTGGAATCGCAATATTTTATCTTATATATTTCCAGCTATCGCGATATTTCCGCTTTATTCCGCAGGAACGTCGATTTTGTATCCCAAACCGCGCACGGTGGTCAGATATTTCGGATGCGCCGGATCCTCCTCGATTTTGGAGCGGACACGCTTGACGTGCACATCCAACGTTTTGGTGTCGCCAACGTAATCGGACCCCCAGATACGGTCGATCAGCTGGTGGCGAGTCATCACACGGCCCTTGTTCTGCATGAGATATTCGAGAAGCTCGAATTCCTTCAGCGGGAAGAACACGTTCTCTCCGCGCACCATCACCTCATGCTGGCCGATCTTCATGGAAATGTCGCCGCAGATCAGCGGAATATCGTCATCGGAGGATTCCGCCGCGTCGGCCACCATCTGGTTGCGTCGCAGCACCGCACGCACCCGCGCCAGCAGCTCGCGGAACGAGTACGGCTTGGTGATGTAGTCGTCCGCGCCGATTTCCAAACCGACCACCTTGTCGATTTCCGCGCTTTTCGCAGTGAGCATGATGATCGGCACACGGCTTTGCTCACGAATTCTGCGGCATAGTGCAGTGCCGTCAAGCCCGGGCAGCATCAGATCGAGCAGCACCAGATCGATGCCTCCTTTGGTGAACAGTTCCAATCCTTCCTCACCGGTGGCAGCGGCGGACACGTCGTAGCCTTCGCGGGTGAGCTGGTAGACCAGCGGCTCTCGATACGATTCCTCGTCCTCGACGATCAGAATGCGCGTCATTGGTGCTTCTCCTCTGTGTGCTCTTGTTGATTGGAACGTTGATTGATTTGGTTATTTGCTTGAATTATTCGTTTTGCTTGAATTATTCGATTGGAAGCTGCTCTGATTCACTAATTTCCGCGGTTTCAGATTTCGCAGATTCCTCGTCTTGCTCCGATTTCGCCTGGGGCAAGGTGATGGTGAAGGTCGATCCCTCCCCCTCACGCGACCACACGGCGATAGTGCCTCCGCAATCCTGCACGCAATGCTTGGTGATGGCCAAGCCCAATCCTGTACCCCCTGTTTCGCGGGAGCGCGCGGGATCGACACGGTAGAATCGCTCGAAAATACGATCCAACGAGGATTCCGGAATACCGATGCCCTGATCGACGACACGAATCGAGACCTTGCCATCGCCACTGCCGACACCTACCGCGACTGTGGTGTGTTCCGGAGAATAGTTGATGGCGTTCTCCACCAAGTTCTTCACCGCGGTTTTGATGGTTTCATGGTCGGCGTTGATGAACACGTCATCCCGGTCAACAGCGTTTTCGGCACCCTCGACGTGCACCAGCTTCTGCTTGCCATTCAGCGAAAGCACCATGCTGATATGCTTCGATTCAGCATTCACTTGGTTTTCAACAATCGCCTCACGTACCAAAGCAAGCACGGAAAGCCGTTCCGCATTCAGCACCGCAGCCGCGCTTTGCGCCTTCTGCAAGTCGATCAGACGATGCACCAATTCCGTCAATCGTTCGGATTCCTTGGACACGCGACCTGCGAAATACTTCACCATATCGGGATCGTCTGCAGCATCGCCAATCGTTTCGGCAAGCAGAGAAATCGCACCTGCCGGCGTTTTCAATTCGTGCGAAACATTCGTCACGAAATCACGACGCATGATTTCGAAACGACGCTGCTCGCTCATGTCGGAAATGAAAATCGCAAACAGATCGTCGGAAATCTGGCCGACGCGCACATGCAGATACAGCGTGTCGGAAGGGCGGAACTTGCCCGCCTCAATGCCCTTGCCGTTCGTGTTCTTTGCGGCGGCGCGAGCGGCGCGATCCAACGGAATCGACAGTTCACGCTCACGTACCACGCTGTCGGTCGATACCAAGCGCAGAATATCGCGGATTTCGGCGAGCGTCATCGCATGGTCTTCAACAATGCCGAAACGTTGCGCGCCCGGAGACACATATTTGACCGACGCCAGCGAATCGACGACGATCAACGCCTCCGGCATGACGGCAATAAGCTGGCGTTCCGTAGGCTGCACAGGCACGCGCGGACCGAATAGCGACATGTTCTTCTGCGCGCCGAACAGGCTTGGATCGTTCGGGTCGATCTCATCCTCCCCGAGCTGCACGCCCCGGGCACGCCCCAGCAGAAAGGCGACCACAGCGACGGCGACAACCACAATCGCCATCGCCACGTGCTCCAGCGTCATACGTTAACCTTCCGATAATCCGTCATTCTTCTTCAACAGTAGCGGTTCCCGAAAGCGATTCCCGTGCGCGATTCCCTCACGCCATCGGAAGTTTCCCTGCAGTTCACTTTCATGAAATTCGCAATACCGAAATATGAGACGGCCCGTCCAGCAATCGATGCGCTGGACGGGCCGTGCTGCGCTTACATGCACTTGACGATGTTCACTGCGATTTTCGCCGCAGTGTCAGCGTATTCTGAAATGTCGAATTCCTTGAATTCCACGTAATCCGTGTCGGCATTGTCACTCAACGCGCGAATGACCAGCACGGGCAGGTCGTTGCGTGCCGCGATATGCGCCACCGCGGCGCCTTCCATTTCGACTGCGTCCGCGCCGGTTTCACGAATTACCTGCTCCACTTTCTTCGGATCGTCCACGAAATAGTTGCCGGTGGCGATGATGCCGGTAATGTGATGCACGTTCAAATCGGTCAGCACCTTATCGGCGACTTCGATCAGGCGGTCGTCGGAGTGGAATTCCTCCACCGGCTGGTCCGCAGTTCCTGGCTTCCACTGGCCGACGAGACGCATGTCGGTGTCGAGGTAGCGCAGCGTGCCACCAAGCACCACGTCGTTGATGTGCAGATGCGTATTGAGATTGCCTGCGATGCCGGAGAAGATCACGGCGTCAGGCTGGTCCGCGTCGATGAGATGCTGCGTGGTGGCGGCGATATTGACGGTGCCCATGCCGCCAACCGTTGCCGCAACGTTGACGCGCGTGCCCTTGTTGGTTTCGATGGTGCCGCGCGTCACGCTGACGCCGGCTTCCTCCGTTACGGTGATGTCGCTTAATGCGGATGCGATATTGGCGACTTCCTCGTCCATGGCACCAATGATGGCGATTGTGCTCATGCGTTCGTTCCTTTCGATTGCTTCACGCTTTTCGCTTGGTTTCGCTTATTTTCGCTTCGCTCACTTCCGGCGGCGCTTGCTCACGGCTTGCGCAAGTTCGCGCAGCAGCTGTTCCGTGGTCTGCCAGCTCAAGCATTTGTCGGTGATGGATTGACCGTACGTCAACTCGGCAAGCGGTGCCGGTTTTTGGCTGCCACCCTCGATGAAGCTTTCCATCATGATGCCGGTGATGCCTTCTTCACCGTCGGCGATGCGACTTGCGATATTGCGCACCACTTCGGCCTGACGATGCTCGTCTTTGCCGGAATTGCCATGCGAACAGTCAACGATCAGGCCGTGCGCGGCCGCGGATTCAGCCGGCATTTTCTCACGGATCAGCTTCATGGCGTTCGCCACGGATTCGGAGTCATAGTTAGGACCGCTGCTCGAACCGCGCAACACCACATGGCAGTCGGGGTTGCCGAGCGTTTTGACCACGGCCGCGCGGCCCATGTGATCGACGCCGAAGAACGTGTGCTGTTGCGCCGAAGCAAAACATGAATCGGTCGGCGCTTTGATGGAACCATCAGTGGCGTTTTTGAAGCCGATCGGCATCGACATGCCCGAAGCGAGCTGACGGTGCACTTGGCTTTCGGTGTTGCGAGCGCCGACCGCACCCCAGCTGACCGCGTCGGAAATGTACTGCGGGCTGGTTGGTTCCAGGAATTCCGTGGCCGCAGCCAAACCGGCGTCCAATACGCCAAGCAGTGTACGGCGGGCCAACAGCAAACCCTTCTTGATATTGCAGCTGCCATCGATGTCGGGATCGTTAATCAGGCCCTTCCAGCCGACTGTGGTACGCGGCTTTTCGAAATACACGCGCATCACAATCAGCAATTCGCCGCCCAACTCGTCTTTCAACGCGGCCAGACGACGGGCGTAATCGAGCGCTGCAGCAGGATCATGCACGGAACATGGGCCTACAATCACCAGCAATCGATCATCCTGACCATATAGGCAGGCGCGAATCTCATCTCGAGAACAGGCGACGATTTCCTGCGCCTGATCGCTGAGCGGCAGATCGCCTAACACCTGCGCCGGTGTGGGAAGCACCTCAAATTCAAGCACTCGGCGGTTCACGATGCGGCTGATGCCAACCTGATCTTCCCATCGCGGCACATCCGTAACCACCAGCGGATTCTTACCTTCATCCATGGCCTGACGGATGGCACGAAGCTCTTCAGGCGTGTTCAGCTGTTGCTGCATCTCACTGCTCTCCTTGGAAATCACTATCTTTCCAAATCACTATCTTTCCCAAGAATAGCAATCACAATGCAAAAACCGTGCGATCACGCAGATTACGCGGTTTTCGCACGGTTTTTCTATTTACGGTTATTTACGCTTATTTGCGATCATTCGGCAAGCTTGCGACGGCTTTCGACCGCTTCGGCAAGCGTGTGTAGCAGCTGTTCGGTACGTTCCCACGGCACGCAGGCGTCGGTGATGGACTTGCCGTATTCCAGCTGGTCGAGCGGAGCGGGCTTCTGATTGCCGGCTTTCAGGAAGCTTTCCATCATAATGCCGCTGATGCCCTGTTCGCCTGCTGCGATGCGAGATGCGATGTTTTCGACCACTTCAGCTTCGCGCACTTCGTTCTTGCCGCAGTTGCCGTGCGCCGCGTCGATGACGATGCCGTGTTCGCTCGGTCCGGAAGCCTTGGAAACTTTCAGATCGGCCAACGCCTTCGCCACGGATTCGGTGTCGTAGTTCGGACCGTGCGAAGAACCGCGCAACACCAGGTGGCAATCGGGATTGCCCTTGGTTTCGGCGGAAATCACACGTCCGTCAAGATTGATGGACAGGAAATGATGCTCGAAGGCGGCCGCGAAGCAGGAGTCCGCTGCCGGCTTGACCGAACCGTCGGTGGCGTTCTTGAAGCCAATCGGCATCGACATGCCCGAAGCGAGCTCGCGATGCACTTGGCTTTCGGTATTGCGAGCGCCGATCGCACCCCAGCTGATCAGGTCGCAGATGTACTGCGGGGTGATCGGGTCAAGCCATTCCGTAGCTGCCGGGAGTCCAAGGCCCAGCACATCGGCCAGCACCTTGCGTGCGAGCCACATGCCCTTGCGAATGTTGAACTGGCCGTCGAGATCAGGATCGTTGATCAGACCCTTCCAACCGATGGTGGTGCGCGGCTTTTCGAAATACACGCGCATCACGATGACCAGCCGGTCTTCCAGCTCTTTTTTGACGGCCGCGAGCTTTTCGGCGTATTCGTGCGCGGCTTTCGGATCATGAATCGAGCAGGGACCGACGATGGCAAGCAGACGATCGTCTTTGCCATTCAGCACATCGCGGATTTCCTGACGGGACTTCAACACCAGATTGCTCATCTCGTCGGTAAGAGGGATTTCCTTCAGAAAATATCGAGGAGCGGGAATCGGGTCCAACTGTCGAATATTGACATCCACGGTCTCCGGAAACACAGCGTTATCCAACAATTGTGCATCCCTCGAACTATCTGGACCGCGAAGACCTGACATCTCTTCTGCTCCTCCTTATACCTGCATACCTGCTTCATGCATACTTTGCATGGATGATAATCACCGAAGTTACCTTAACGGATAAAAGTGGAATAACACGAATGCCGACTGCATGCTGGACTTTTTGCGAAGTCCCATGCAGTCGGCATTCGTCAATCAGCTTGTCGGTTTACGTATCAGTCAGCCAGAGCTCCCATCGGATCCCATGCGGGGAGCATGGTGGCAGGTTCGTCAAGAGCGGCCTGATATTCGGCAGGGAGCAGCGCCTTCGGCACGGCGACCTCGTACACGTATTCGGTGAACCAATCATCGCTCATGGTGAAGTAGCCCTTGTCTGCGATCTTGTCGCCCCAAGAGTTCTCCACACGCCAACGACGGGTGGTCGTGCCGTCTTCGGCAACGTCCACGCCAACGAACGCCATAGCGTGGTTCATCGCGGAATCGGCGAAACGCACGCGATCTTCCTTGTTCAGATCGAAGTCGACGCCATACACCTTGCCGTATTCGAACAGATCAGTGGCCCAAGCGCCGTTTTCACGATCCATCATCGGGTGGCAGTCGGCACCGAACCATACTGGAATGCCCTGCTCTTCGAGAATCTGACGCACGCAATCCTTCATGAACTGGTTCGGCACGTTCAGATATTCGGTCGGGTCTCCCCCGGCCACATTACCCAAGTGCTCGATACCGATCTTCTTGCCCTTCGCATGCTCCTGACGAGGATCGTCGACCAGGCACACGTAGCTTTCCAAATCGGCGGAACCGACGTACTTCTGCCAGAATTCCACAGGCGTGATCTCACCATCGCGGTGGAACTCGCCGTCCTTGTCGGTCCACTCCCAGTCGAAGCTCTTCGGCGGCTCGCCCAAGTGAATCGTCAGAATACGGTGGCCGGCGGCGGTCGCTTCGGCGATCACCGATTCGATCGAAGCCGGATCGGCATACATGTGCGCGACGGCCGTATGCAACAGGCGACGCAATTGCACGTTCATTTCGCCGGTGTTCTTGGAGGATTCAGTTTCCGGGAACAGATCCTTCGGAACGGCACCGTACTTCTTGTACACGTTCATGGCCATGGTCCACTGACCGCCGTCGCCCATCACGTCGGCGAGCAGATGCTGGATCAGGCGGGAGTCGGACGGCTCGCCGGCCTTCACCAGTTCGGCCACGTCCTGCAGGAAGTAGTTGACGCGCTCGAGCTTGTCGTAGTACATGGCATAGTTCTGAGAGAACTCGAATTCCTTCAGCCCCATGTTCTTCTTGGCCACGAAACGGGCCACGTTCAGCGAGCTGAACAGCCAGCAACGGCCGGAACGATCCTGATGGGTGGCGGTGCCATTGTCGACAATGGTGGAAAACCTGCGCTGCATCAGGCGGGCGCGGTCATAGTTGCGCGCCACCTTGTTGATGCCCGCCGCGGTGACCGCGTTCATGGCCATACGGTTGTGGTCGCTGGCTTCGAAATCCTCAACCAGCGTCGCCAATGCATCAGCGCTCAACGGCGTGATATCAGTCATTGTTCTGTTCCTCCTGTGCTTCCTCGCCCTGGTCAGACTGCTCGTCTTCGGACGATTCTTCAAAGTCGTCATTATTCTGCTGTTCGTCGGAGACAACATCCTCGTCGAAGGTCACTTCCGGTTCGCCCGCAACAGTTTCGCCACTCTCGTCGTGCGATTCCGCCGGAGTTTCAGCTTCAGCTGCGGACTCATGCTGTTCGCCGTCGATGGAATTGACCACGGACAGGCCGTTCGCGCCGAAACCGGAGAACGCGTTGGCAAACATGGCACGCAGTTCACTGACACGCTGCGTGATCTGCGCCTCACGGGTCTGCAGGTCGGCGATGCGCTGCTGCACACCTTCAAGCTCGTTCTTGGCTGCCTCACGACGCTCGTTGATCTGCTCGTCGGCCTCTTCGGTGGCCTGCTTGAGAATGCTGGCAGCCTGCTTGTCGGCTGCCTCACGCTTGTCGGAAGCGTATGCCTCGGCCTCATCGCGCGTATGCTGCGCTTCGGAAATCAGCTCTTCGGACTGCTTCTTGGCGGTTTCACGGCGTTCGTTCAGGTCGGCGAGCAGCTCGTTGACCTTCTTCGTAGCCTCATCCTGCTGGGCGGAAATGTCGGCGCGGATCTGCTCCACCTCGGCATTGACCTGGCTGATGGTCTTGGTGCGATGCACTTCGGCCTCGTCGGTGATCTCCTGTGCCTTGGCTTTGGCGGTATCCGTGATTTCCGAGGCACGGCGCTGCGCGTCCGTCATCATCTTGGACACCTGCTCACGCACGTCGGCCAGCTTCTTGTTGGCTTCGGCCAACGCGGATTCGATCTGGTCGTTGGTCTCGCTTTTCATGCGGTTAATCTCGTCATTGGCGTTCTTGCGCTGCGCCGCGATCTGCTCGGTGGCTTCGGCACGCATATCGGAGAGCTCACGCTCCTGCGTGGCGCGCTCCGATGCGAGACGCTTGTCGTGCTCCTCACGGGAGTTTGTCAATTCCAGATCAACGGTCTGGCGCTGCGCCACCACGGCCTTCTGCGCTTCGCCACGCAGCTGGTCAGCTTCGCGCTGGGCGTTGGACTTCAGCATGCCGGCATCATTATTGGCCTTCGACAGCACCGCTTCAGCCTTGGCGTTGGCCTCGTCGAGAATACGCTTGGCGTCGAGCTTGGCGTTGTTCAGCAGGGTTTCGGCCTGAAGCTGCACCGTGGCGCGTGCCGCGGAAGCGTCTTTCTTGGCACGGTCAAGCAGCTCGGCGCTGGTCTGTTCCGCGCTGGCGAGCATCTGCTGCGCGTTGGCGCCCAGAGATGCGAACGAATTCGGGTTGGCCTTCTTGTTTTTCTCTTCCTGCAGCTGTGCCTGCAGTTCAAGGATGGTCTGATCGTCGGCCTTGATCTGCTCACGCAGACGGTCCACCGTCTCCTGAGCCGAAGCGAACGCTTCATCGACCCTTTCCTTGTCGTACCCCCTCAACACGATTGGGAACTGCTCAACCATGGTATTCCTTTCACGAATTCCCTTCCATCGCGCATCTTGCCCGCGCCTATCCGTCTTGAACTTTAGCGCAGGAAAAACGTTCGGCACACGGCAGTCGCATAATTCTCACAGAGAGCACAGAAATCGTTCGAGGAAACGCCGACGCCGTTCAGCCGAGCAGAATCTCACTTGAGGATGGCTGCAGATAATAACGCACCGATTCGCGAATCACATCGTTACCTGCGGCGATTTGCTGCGCGATAGACAGTCCATGTTGCGGATGTGGCTGCTCGTTGACGATCGGCAGGCTTACGAAACCCGACAGAATGCGCTTTTCCT
>ERZ827528.3672-NODE-3672-length-12255-cov-2.393115_pt1 | contig 12255 bp, 7 predicted proteins | sample MGYA00519768_ERZ827528 | MGnify/ENA primary metagenome ERZ827528 (study PRJEB31778, sample SAMEA3449343) | human gut metagenome | biome: human gut; feature: human-associated habitat; material: faeces | place: United Kingdom | collected 2010/2012 ...
TACAGACCACGTCGTGGTTTGTAGAATTATACAGTATGCGCATAAAAATTCATAGGCTATCGAGCAAGAATTCATATAGGAGTAGAGCGTTTTTTACTTAGGGAGAAGAGGAGACGCTCTTACGTGTCAAAGTGGGAATAGTGTCAAACAATTAGACAGCGTTGTCAAAATATTGGACAGTTCTAAAAGAATAGCTTTTTGTTATCTGATTGTTGTTTAGTTGTTTATGTGTTTTGGCACGTTCTTTGCTATTATTTTAAGTAGAAAATAATAGAGCAATGAAACAAATATTACTTACAACAGTTCTTTCTCTCAGTTTCGCTACCGCGACGGTGGCCCAAGAGAAACTTTGGACTTTGGATGAATGTATGCGCTATGCCGTGGAAAACAGCCCATCGGTTAAAAAGCAAGTTTATACATCAGATACGTATAAGGCGGAACGGAATGCCGCCGTAGCTTCTTTTTTCCCGGCGGCATCGGCTAAGGTCGGAGCGCAATATAGTTTTGGCCGTTCGATTGACCCTGCGACCAATACCTATGAGAATACTTCTACGTTTAATAATAACTATGGCCTCGACGCTTCTATTCCTATTTTTACGGGCGGACAGCTGATCAATCAATGGTTGATGGCAAAATCCAATCGCCGTATGGGAGTTAATGACATACAGAAAGCGAAAGATGATTTAGCGATGAAAGCTATGCAGGCTTATATGGATGTGGTATATTATAAAGGAACGATTCGTATGGCGGCCGAGAAATTGGAGGAGAGTAACCGTACCTTATATAAGACTCGCCGGCAAGAAGAGCTGGGTTTGAAAGGGAAAGCGGATGTAGCTCAATTCGAGGCTCAAGTAGCGGCCGATGATTATACATTGACCCACCAGCAGAATCTTTTCAATACGGCCTTGCTTACCTTGAGGGAATGTATGAATTATCCATCTGATTTAGAACTGGAGGTGGATACTTTATTACCGGATATCAATTATGTCCCGGAAGTAGAGAACGTGGCGGAGATTTTCGCTTATGCGTCCGGGAATAACCCTACCGCCTTGCAAGCCGAGTATCAATTAACGCAAAGTAAATACCAATATCGTATTTATAAAGGAAAGTTGCTACCGAGCATTTATTTGAATGCCGGAATCTCTACGAGTTATTTCGAGAACCTGAAGTCTGATAATGCCCCGGAAGTTTTCAAGGATCAGTTTAAGAATAACCGTGGTGAATATGTCTCTTTTAGCCTTAGTTTCCCCTTATTCGATGGTTTGAGCAGATTAACGAACGCTCGTCGTTACCGTAACAATATGCGGATCGCACGGGAGACAAGAACAGAGGTCTTTCGCCAGTTGCAGACAGCGATAGAGCAATCCGTCTTGGATCGTGAGGGATACGCTAAAGAGGCCATACAGATGGATAAGAAGGTGAGATCGGATGAGTTGGCTTATCGTGTTACCCTACGGAAGTACGAGGAAGGCCTGATGAGCACGCTGGATGTACAGACAAGTGCGAATACGCTGTTGGAGTCCAAGGCCAATCTGCTTCAAAAGCGATTGATGTACTTATTGAAAAGCAAGTTGGTAGATTATTATAAGGGCAAGCCTCTTATCAATGAATAAGAATTGAGAACATAGAATTTAGATGATAATAAAAAATATAGAATACGATGGATATACAATTAGAGAAAAAGAAAGGTCTTCAGAAGAAGCATATTCCTTATGTAGCGGGTGGCGTGTTGTTCGTTATCTTGTTGGGATGGATTATCTTTGGTGATCATGCTTCTACGTTGAAAGTGGACGCGAGAGGGATTAGCATCGGTAATGTGACCCGTGAGCAATTCAATGACTTCTTTCGTATGGATGGTCAGGTGCAACCTATCACGGTCGTGCAGCTTAGCCCCGAGGAGGGCGGTATCGTACAGGAGAAAGTCGTGGAAGAGGGCGCCCAAGTGAAGAAAGGCGATATCATTGTTCGTCTGAGCAACTCAAATCTGGATTTGCAGATATTGAACGCTGAGGCCGAGTTGGCGGAGAAGCAGAACTTCCTTCGTAATACGCAGGTTACCATGGAGCAGGATAAGCTGACCAATCAGATGGAGAAACTTCAATACGATATGGACATGAACCGGGCCCGCCGCTCGTTCAACCAACAAGAACAGTTGTATAAAGAGAACTTGATCGCCAAGGAGGATTATCTGAAAGCGAAGGAGGACTTCGAGTTAGCCTCTCAAAAGCACGCCTTGATTACCGAGCGCTTGCGCCAAGACTCTATCTCCCGCACGATCCAGATGGATGAGATGGAGGCCAGCTTGGCGAACATGCGGAAGAATATCCTGTTGATCCGTGAGCGTAAGGAAAACTTGAATGTCCGTTCCCAGATCGACGGTGAGTTGGGACTGTTGGATGTCGTATTGGGGCAAAGTATCAATCCGGGACAAAAGATCGGCCAGATTAACGACCTTTCCGATTATAAGATCGAGGCCATGATCGACGAGCATTACATAGACCGTGTGAAACCGGGCTTAAGCGCCGCTTTCGAGCGTCAAGGCTCGTCTTTCGACTTAACGGTGCGCAAAGTTTATCCCGAGGTTCGTGATGGTAAGTTCCGTACGGATTTCGTTTTCACAGGTGAGCGTCCGGATAATATCCGTAGCGGACAGACCTACTATATCAACTTGGAGCTGGGACAACCTACCGAGAGTATCATTATCCCGAAGGGAACTTTCTTCCAGAGTACGGGTGGAAGTTGGATATTTGTTCTTGATCCGGATGGAAAGAAAGCTTACAGGCGTTCTATCAAGATCGGTCGTCAGAACCCGCAATATTATGAGGTTCTTGAAGGTCTGGAAGCCGGTGAGAAGGTGATTGTGTCCAGTTATGAGAGTTATAAGGATAATGAAGTGCTGGTGCTGGAATAAAATCGATATAATATGAAAAACATACTAATCGCCATTCGTTCCATTTTTAAGAAAGGGCGGCATAACGTGATGAAAATCGTATCGTTGGGAATCGGTTTAGCGGTAGGTTTGGTATTGATCGCTAAAGTCTATTTCGAACAATCGTATGATGATTTTTATCCGGATAGAGACCGGGTCTATCAAGTCTGGGCGAAATACCAGCAAAATGGAGGGGAGTTGAAGGATTATCCGCAAACAAGCGGTGGCATCGCTCCAACTATGCAACAACAGATACCCGAGATCGAGACCGTCACCCGATACACGAGTTTTGGAGACTGGACCTTTACGATGACCGACACCAAGATGAAATACTCCGGTCGTTGTATCATAGCGGATAGTTGTTTCTTTGATATTCTTCCTCGTCCTATGTTGATCGGAAATGCGAAAGAGGTTCTTTCCACCCCGATGTACGTATTGATATCAAGTCGTATAGCGAAAAATATCGGAGGCGATGTTATCGGGAAAAACTTCACGGTAGACAGTTCGCCGGGACGTACTATGACTATTGGTGGCGTTTTTGAGGAAGTTCCGGAAAATTCTCATTCCCGTTACGATGTAATTGTTTCCATGGCTTCGGCGGGTCGGTTCATGTGGGAGGGTTCGCCTACTAATATGTTGGGAAATGATCGTTACATAAGCTACGTGAAATTGCACAAGGGGGTGAATCCTTTAGCTTTGGAGGAACAGGTGCGTACGTTTGTGAATTCTTATTTCCCTCCGGAGGAACAACAAAAGGTCGGGTTAAGCATTGATTTCTCATTTCATAAGCTAGATAATCTGCACAAGGAGTTGCCGCAAGTCAAGCGAATGACATGGATACTTTCCTTACTGGCCTTCGCTTTGATCTTCACGGCGGTGATGAACTATATCTTGATCGTGATATCCTCTATCGTAAATCGCTCGAAGGAGGTGGCTGTCCATAAATGTTATGGGGCAAGCGAGAATAATATTCATGGTATGATGTTTGGTGAGGCGTTGGTACATATAGTGCTTTCACTGATCTTGGCCTTATTGTTGATCCTTGCGTTTAGAGGTACGGTAGAGGAGTTGTTGGCGACTTCGTTAGATTCCTTGCTCTTGTCTAATGGTAGCTTGGTCTTGCTAGGGATATGTATCTTGGTGTTTTTCGTATCTGGTTTTATGCCGGGATCATTATACGCCCGGATTCCGGTGGCCTCCGCTTTCCGTAATTACCGGGAGAATAAGCGTATCTGGAAGAAAGCCTTGTTGCTTGTCCAGTTTGTAGCCACGGGCTTTTTGGTGACGATGCTTGTTTTCGTTGCCCGTCAATATACGTTTATGGTGAACGATCGTCCGGGATATGCCTATGAGAACCTTGCCTACTGCGGGTTAGCTGGCGTGGACTCTACCTCTCGTGCCAAGATTCTGGATGAGGTGATGCGGCTTCCGGGGGTCGTTGCGGCTACCACCGTCTATCAATTGCCTTTCGAGCATGCTTCCGGTAATAATATTCTTTTACCGGGTGAGACTCAAGAGCTTTTTAATATCGCCGATCTCTATTGGGTAGGTAACGGATATTTGGACATGATGGAGATTCCCGTGATCCAAGGCCGCTCGTTCACGGAGAATGTGACCAACTCGAGAGAGGTGATGGTAGACCGCCGTTTCGTGGAGAAAATGAAATTGGTAGCGGGTTGGACGGATGATGTGATCGGGAAGGATATCTGCGTCACCGAGCATAGCAAATGGAATGAGGAGCCATTCACGATTTGCGGTGTTTATGAGAATATCCGTCTGGGAGGAATCTCGAACCAAGATATGCGGCCCTCCGTATTATTCTATGCGCATAAGCCCATGTACACCTTGCAGGTGAAGTTCCATGAGCTGACCAACGATAATATGGCTCGTTTACAGCAGAAGATATCCGAGACATTTCCGGATCGTGAACTGAGCGCTATCTCTTTCCGTTCCGAGATCATGGATCTATATAAGGACTCCCGCCAATTCCGTGATTCCGTGATGATCGGAGGTTTGGTCACGCTTCTTGTTACGTTGATAGGACTTATAGGCTATACGAATGATGAGGTGAGCCGTCGTCGTAAGGAGATAGCGGTTCGCCGGGTGAATGGGGCTACCTTATGGGATATATTGAGGTTGTTCATAAAGGATATCGGATATATCTGTATCTATGCGGTTATATTAGGCGGTGGTATAGCATACTTTGTCTTGCAAAAGTGGCAAGAGCAATTCACGGAGAAAGTACCTTTGTCATGGTACATATTCTTGGGTTGCGGCGTATGTGTCTTATTGATTATATATTCCGTGGTTTGTCTGGATGCCCGCAAGACGGCTAATGATAATCCGGTGAACTGCTTGAAATCTGAGTGATTGAAAATAGATAATAGAAAATTGATAATTCATAATTCATGAATAATTTATTGAACTTTAAGTCCTTTTTAAAGTTCCTTGGAAGGAATAAGGCTTATACGCTGATAGACGTGTTTGGTCTGTCTGTATCGTTGATGTTTGTGTTATTGATAGCGGTCTATACGGTACAGGAGATGTCTACAGATAAATTCCATACCAAGGCGGATCGTATCTATCTGGTCGGGAATGAGAATTGGATGGCCACCGGAGCCGCCATTCCTTATAAGATAAAGGAACGCTATCCGGAGGTAGAGAAAGTTTGCCCGGTAGTGGCAGATAATTCAAGCAATATAGTTGTAGTTTCCGGTGATCGGAAACTGAAGGCGAACGTGATGTTCGCGGACTCCACGTTCTTCGATTTCTTTGATTTCCGGCTGTTACAAGGCACTCGTGAGCAAGCGTTGGCCGCCGGGAACTATGCGGTGGTCTCCTCTTCGTTCGCCCGTAAGATGTTCGGAACGGATGATCCGATGGGACGGCAGTTAGTGGTGGGAGATACCATATCGGCTACTATAAATGGGGTGGTGGAGGATTTACTTCATTCCTCTATTCCCGAAGCGGATGTGATCGTGCGTTGGGAGCAGGTTAGCTGTTTTAACCCCAGCTTAGCCCCGGATCAGTTGGGGAATGCCGGAAGTACATCGGCTTTTGTCTTGGTGCGTGAGGGTAGTGATTTCCCTTCTCGTGCGGAGGATATGGCCCATTGGTTCAAGGAGTTTTATTGGCCGTATCAATATGGGACGGCAAAGGAGGTACGCATATTGCCGCTTAGTGAGCAGTATTTTGCGAAAGCCGCTTCTTACTCTTCTTTGCGAAAGGGAGATTGGCGTTTCGTGATCGTGCTGATGTCCGTAGGTTTCCTTATCTTGATTTTCGCGGTCATTAATTATATTAACTTGACGGTCGCCCAAGCGGGTTTCAGGGCGAAGGAGATGGCTACCCGGCGCCTTTTGGGTTCTTCACGGGGCGAGTTATTCATGCGCTTGATGCTGGAGTCTACTTTGCTTACGTTTATTTCTTTGGTTATTGGGGTTCTCCTTGCTTTGGCGGTCGTGCCGTTTGTCAATGATTTATTGCAGACGCATGTCTATATGAGCGTATTGGGTAGTCCTGTGTGGCTATTGGCTCTGGTTTCATTAACTGTTGTCGTGGGAGTTTTATCAGGCTTGCTGCCCGCTATCATCATTTCTTCTTCTAAACCGATCGAGGTGGTAAGGGGTACGTTCCGAGCTAAGACGAAAATGGTATTCAGTAAGTTCTTTATCGTATTCCAGAATGTGATCACGATCACGATGATCGCCGCCTCTATCACGATGGTTTGCCAGATCGTTCATATGATCAACGCTCCTGTCGGATATAAAACGAAGAATTTATTGGCTATGCGGTCGGTGGATGAAAGGCAGTTATCCGCTTTTGTCGGTGAGTTGAAAGGTTTGTCATGCGTAGATAGGGTCGGGAAGACTCAAGGATTGCCTTTATTCGGTAGTAATAATTGGACTTCTACTTATCAGGGGCAAAATATATCTTTTCAGCAATTCGTTATGGATAAGGATTGTTACGATATGCTGGGATTGGAGATTTTGCGTGATAACCATTTAACGACAGAGGGCTGGTTCCTAAACGAGCAAGCGATGCGTGAGATGAACTTATCGGAGGATGCGACCTCTTTTATGTTGGATAGGCACGAAAGGCCGATAGCGATAGCGGGTATCGTCCGGGATTTCTATTGCTTTGGAAATGTGACGACAGGGATGAACCCTGTCATGTTCCGTTTCTTGAAAGATAATGAAGCTCCTTGGATGATTTTGATCGAGACACAAGGTGATCCTTTCGCCGCAAAGGAGGCTATCGGTAAAGTATATGAGAAAGTGACCGGACTTGAGTTTGAGGCTTTCTTCATGGATGAGAGTTTACAAAACTCATTCGACTCGCAAATCCGTTTGGCAAAGATCGTAATCGTATTCTCGATAATCGCCATCCTTATTTCTTTGCTAGGCTTATTGGCGATGTCCACTTATTTTATCCAACAGCGTTTGCAAGAAGTATCCGTACGAAAGGTATTTGGTTCCAGCAACCGGCAGATATTGGTTAAGCTCGTATTCACGTTCTTGAACTATGTGCTGATCGCTTTCGTGATCGCCATACCTATTATTATGTACTTTATGAAAGATTGGCTGTCCGACTATTCGTATCGTATCGGTTTAAGCCCGCTGATATTTATCGCTGCCGGCTTATTCTGCCTCGTGATCTCGTTTGTCTCTGTCTTTTTCCAGAGCTACCGGGCTGCCACATCGAATCCGGTGGATAGCTTTAGGCATAGGCTTTAGTAACTTTTAAAAGGAAATATCATGAACTCAATCGTACGAAATTTCGTTTTTGTGATCAGTCGTTTTAAAATGGCTAGTTTCTTGAATGTAGCAGGATTATCTGTGGCTTTCACGGCTTTCTTGATCTTGTTCATGCAAATTCGTTACGAGTGGGGATACGATCGTTTCCATAAGCATGCCGACCGGTTGTATCGCTTGGAGATCGTTTTCAACAATACAGGGGCGCAAGTCGTATTGAACCGCCCGCTTATCGATCGGTTCTTGGCCTCCTCTCCGCATATCGAGGAGGGAGCGTTGATCAATCAGTGGGGCGACAAGATATATATCACGGTGGATCGGGACGGTGAGCGGATGACTTTCCAAGAGAAGTTCTGCGTATGTTACCCCTCCTATGCTCGTGTTTTTGACTTTGATATGGTGGAAGGTGAGGCGGCGGCATTGGAGGAGAAAGGCCGGGTATTGATACCGGCTAGTATGGCCCATCGTTTCTTTGGCGATCATCCGGCGGTCGGGCAAGTCTTGACCGGAGAGGGGTGGACGTCCGAGGTAGGAGGTGTCTACCGGGACTTTCCCTCCAACTCGATCGTCAGTAATGCGGTCTATCGGCGCATATCGGACAAGGAAGGAGCAGGCGCTTGGATGCAAAACAATTTTGAGTGTTATCTCCGTCTGGATGATCCGGCCTCCGCTCCGGATGTCTTGGCCGGTTTCAAGAAAAATTTCCGTCATGACGGATGGAATTGGAAAACGAGACAATTGCGCTTGACTTCTCTGCCGGATATCTATTTTAAGACGGACACGAGCTACGATTCACAGAAGCAAAAGGGGAGCTATGCCCAGCTTCAGGCGTTATCCGCTATCGCTATCTTGATCGTATTGATAGCGGTCATTAATTTCATGAACTTCAGCAATGCTTTGGTGCCGGTCCGTCTGCGGGGCATCAACACGAGGAAGGTATTGGGGAGTCCGGTATCGGCGCTCCGGATGGCCGTGGCCTCGGAGGCGGTGGGAATGTGCCTGTTGTCTTACCTGATCGCTTTGCTGCTGGTTCGCCTGTTGTCGAAGACCGGGTTTGTGGATTTGGTCAGTGGAGGCATTTCCTTGGAGGGGCAGATGCCCTTGTTGATCGCCTGTGGAGGCTTTGTGTTGCTGATCGGACTTATCGCTGGTTGCTGGCCGGCTTGGTATATCACCTCTTTCTCTCCGGCACTGGTGCTGAAAGGAAATTTTGGCTTATCTCCCAAGGGGCGCTCGTTCCGCAATGTGTTAGTAGGATTTCAGTTCGTGGCCTCTTTTATTTTGGTTATAGCGGCTTTGTTTATCACGTGGCAGAATTACAATATGCTTCATACGCCGCTTGGATTCGATAGCGAGCGGATTGTCACCGTAAAGCTAAACCGTAATCTGAGCAGGCAACCGGAGAGCGTGCGTCAGCGGTTGGGGCAACTCTCCTCTGTCGAGGCCTTGTCGTTTACCTCAAGAGTGCTTGGCGCTGAGGATAATTACTCCGGCTGGGGACGTACCTACGTGGATGAGGATATCCAATTCAAGGTGGTGCAGGCAGACTCGGAGATTGAGCGGGTATTGGCCCTTCCTATTCTGGAGGGTCGGGGATTCCTGCCGGAAGACCAGTTGAGCGATGGCACTTATTTGTTCAATGAGGAAGCGAAACGGACCTATGGGCTGAAAGCGGGAGATCCAATCCGGTTGGACTGGGGAGATTTACATCGTAGGGAGAAGATCGCCGGTTTCGTGCCTGACCTGAAATATAACTCGTTCCGGGATAAGCTGGAGCCGTTCGCCATCTTTGTCGGAAAAGATATTATGGCTGGGACCTTGACGAACCTGATGATCCTTGTTCGCCCGGGGACGGACTACCGTCAACTCTCGCTAGACATAGAGAGCTCCTTGCGGGAACTAGATCCTGATTATCCCCTTGATATCCATTTGTTCAACAATATCCAAGAGAACTTGTACCAGAAAGAGCTGCTACTTGGCAAACAAATCTTGTTCTTCAGCTTGATTGCCGTATTTGTGTCTTTGGTAGGCGTATTTGGTGTTGTCTTGTTTGAGAGCGAATATAAACGGAAAGAGATCGGTATCCGGAAGGTATTTGGCGCTACCGTGATGGACTTGTTGCGGAAGCATAACCTATCGTATCTATGGATCGTCATGATCTGTTTCGTGATCGCCTCGCCGATCGCTTGGTACGGCATTGAGCGCTGGCAAGAGAATTTCGCCTTGAAGGCTCCGCTCCATTGGTGGATTTTCCTCTTGGCTTTCCTTGCCATTACGATCATCACGTTGCTCACGGTTACGATCCAGAACTACCGGGCTGCCAGCACGAATCCCGTGGACAGCATCCGGCAGGGATGTTGATATCGGCCCTTCAGATCCCGAACAAGAACGGTAACGGTTTGCTGTCCTTGAAATCTTTGGCGGTGTTTCCGGCGTAAATCTCGCCGTCTGTGAGCGTTAGTTTCTTGATAGGTGTACCTGCCTTGAAGTCCAAGCTCTTGAAATCTACCCAAAAGATATCCGGGCTTAAAGTAGACTCGAAGTAATATACCTTATTCTTCTGGTCGGCTACCGTACGCCAGCGGGTAGAGGAGATATTCGGTTGATCCGGGGTCGTGATTCCCAGAGGTACCGATACGTTACGCATTACGCTGAATACCCCGGCTACCGCTTCCCGGAAATTACTTGTCTGCGGGATGGCGTGGATATAGAAAGAGGCACGCACGAAACGATCGGAAGCTCGGTTCGTACCCGGGAACATGACTAAGCCGCCTATCTGTTGCCAGTAATCGTTTAAGGTTAGTTGCTTATCGTATGTAGGGGAATTCGTCATGACTTGGCATTCCCGTCCCTCGTGGATAACCAAGTTCCCGTTCAGGTATTCGAAGATAGCGCTATTTCCTGAAGCGTCCGAGATCGAGAGATGCAAGGTCGATTTCGCCCCGTTCGGGAGATCCGGATCGTCGATGCGGAAGACCTCCTTGCTTAACTCGGCAACCGCCTCATCTACCGTGGCGAAATTATCGAGTACATACTGCGTCCAGATGCTAAGCCCCATAACCGGGCGGTTATCGTCCGGTCGGAAATAAGATGACTCGGTGAGGAACAATAGGTTGGCTACAAGTCCCTTCTCGTTCATGCCGTCGCACGTACCGATATCATACCCGGCGGTCACCACGCTTCCGTATTTCGAGGTCCATTGGATGGTATTATCGGATATCGCCCCCCTTCTTTGCACTCCCCGGGGGAAGAGGTAAAGGTTGGATTGCGGGTCCTCTTTCCAATCCATGGTACGTCCGGTTACGACCATATTGTCCGGCCCGAGGTAAACGGCCCTTGTACACGCCTCGCTTCCCGTAGGGTTCATGAACATGAGCAAGCCGGCGAAAAGAGAGGCCAGTGTTAAATTCTTTGATTTCATAAGATCTATATTATTAGGATAATCTATTTATGAAACAAGTGGCTTTAAGGAATGTTTAGGGATGGTTTAGAATGATATACGAGATACGGAGCCGTGTGAGTAGCCCTAATTTCGTTTTTAGGCTTTCATATCGTTGAGCATGCGGAGGCGTTGGGTATGGGAAGCCAACGATACGATTTGATCTCCTTGGACGATAAATAAGTGCGGTTTCTACCGTGATAAAAACATTTAATAACATCCTTTTTATCGGGCTTATTACTTCAAAGGCGTTATCTTTGCCCATGAATAAATAACAGTTTTGGGAGTACAAACTAAAAACAATTTGATTATGTTCTCAGGTATTGTAGAAGAAGCGGCTCAGGTAGTAGCCCTCCAATCCGATAAAGGAAACCTTCATCTGACGATGAAGTGCTCATTCGTGAATGAGCTGAAAATAGATCAGAGCGTGGCTCACAACGGCGTTTGCCTTACGGTGGTAAGCATGACGGAAGATACGTATACGGTTACCGCTATCAAGGAGACCTTGGAACGTTCGAACCTCGGGAACCTGAAAGTGGGCGATAAGGTGAACTTGGAGCGTAGCATGTTGATGAACGGCCGTCTGGACGGGCATATCGTACAGGGGCACGTGGACCAGACCGCCGTTTGTGCGGAGGTGAAGGAGGCGGACGGCAGCTGGTACTATACGTTCGAGTACGCTTTTGATAAGGAGATGGCCCGGCAGGGGTATATGACCGTGGAGAAAGGCTCCGTTTGCGTGAACGGCGTCAGCCTGACGGTATGCAACTCCCAGCAAAACAGTTTCCAAGTCGCTATCATCCCTTATACGCACGATAACACGAACTTTTGCCAGATCGAGAAAGGTACGGTAGTGAACCTAGAGTTCGATATTGTCGGGAAGTATATCAGCAAGATGATGCAGTTTAAATAAGGTTCGAAGAATTTCCTATCCATAAAAGGCTTTAGCGGCATCTGATGATCCCGGCTAGAGCCTTTTCTATCTACAGACAATCTTAATTCCGTGCGTGTACGATTAAAAACGTTTTAAGTAAATTTTCACTAACCAAAACTATCCTTGGTATGTTTATTGTTATATAGGGGACTTCTATAAATTAAATCCCTGATTATAAGTTGCATAAGCGGATAAAATG
>ERZ827528.3682-NODE-3682-length-12229-cov-3.792837_pt1 | contig 12229 bp, 15 predicted proteins | sample MGYA00519768_ERZ827528 | MGnify/ENA primary metagenome ERZ827528 (study PRJEB31778, sample SAMEA3449343) | human gut metagenome | biome: human gut; feature: human-associated habitat; material: faeces | place: United Kingdom | collected 2010/2012 ...
CACACCCATTGGCGATGACGCAGGAAATGCCGGAATCAGGCCGCTGGGGGCGTGCATCCCCTTGTCAATTTAGGGTAAAGAACTTATAGCAATAAGACAATCATTCCCCGCGCCGCATTATGTCCCGTTTGCATTCTCCAATCGGGAGCATTAAACAATTAAAGCAAAAAACCGCGGTATAAGCATACCGGTCAATGGCAACAATACCCTTTGAAGGAAACGAAAAGGAGGAGCTGTCATTGGCCGGCAAAGTTGAGATTTGTGGAATAGACACGTCCAAGCTCCCGGTATTATCATCACAGCGTATGCAGGAGCTGTTTAATGAAATTAAGCAAGGCCGCGCCGGAGCGCGTGAAGAATTTATAGGCGGCAATCTGCGCCTGGTTTTAAGCGTAGTACAGAGATTTGCGCACCGCGGGGAAAACGCGGACGATTTATTTCAGGTAGGCTGTATAGGGCTTATAAAGGCCATAGACCATTTTGACGTAACTCAGGAGGTCAAATTCTCCACTTACGCGGTGCCTATGATAATAGGGGAGATACGCCGATATCTGCGTGACAATAATCAGATACGGGTAAGCCGCTCCTTAAGGGATACCGCCTATAAAGCCCTTCAGGCAAGGGAAAAGCTCTCTAATCAGAAAAACACCGAGCCTACTATAGAAGAAATCGCGCAGGAGCTGGGAATGCCGCGCGAGGACGTAGTTACCGCGCTGGACGCAATCCAGGAGCCCCTATCCATATTTGAGCCGGTCTATCACGACGGAGCGGACGCCATATATGTTGTGGACCAGATGGGGGACGAAAAAAACACCGACGGAAAATGGATAGAAAGCCTGGCGCTTAAGGATGCCTTAAGCAAATTGGGCAAACGCGAGCAGAATATTTTATATTTAAGATACTTTCAGGGCCGCACACAGATGGAAATAGCCCAGGATATAGGCATATCTCAGGCCCAGGTGAGCAGATTGGAAAAAAGCGCGCTGGAGCGCATGCGCAAGCTGTTCTAAAAATGCATATTTATTGAATTTAGAGAAATACTATCGTTAGCGTACAAAGTATAATGCGGCTCAATACAACTGAATTTGCACCCCGTTTGTGTAACTTTTCACTTGTCCACAGCACATGCCGTTTAAGTACCTTGCAGGGCTTCTTGTTGGCAATGCGTCCTTGAAAATTTGTATATTTTCAAAGCAGACGAGGGGGCATACGAAAACGTACACTGATTTAGGATAGATTTCCGGTTGAGACGAATTATCTCTTGTACACTAAGACTATAATTCTTTTAAAAAGAAAGGAAGTTTTTTAATTATGACCCCCAAAGAATTACTTTACATTCAAGATGCCTTAAGCCACGAACAGCACATGCAGCAAAAATGCTGCACTTATGCATCGCAGTTAAAAGACCCTCAGCTCAAAGCCTTTGCAGAACAGCTTTCCAAAAAGCACCAGCAGCATTATGACAGGCTGCTTCAGCTGCTTTAATCCCTATTGACAATAAGAGCAGAGAAAAAGCAAAAAAGCGCATACGAAAGGAAATTAAAAAAACATGGATGATAAAGCATTATTAGAAGATATACTGCTTACCACTAAGGGTGCGTGCGACCTCTATATGCACGGAACTATAGAATCAGAAACCGCCGATGTACACTGTACATTTGACAACGCCTTAAACGACACTTTGAAAATGCAGAATGATATTTTCAGCCAGATGTCCCAAAAAGGCTGGTACCAGATGCAGCAGGCGCCGCAGCAGCAGATAGACCGGGTAAAACAGCAGTTTGCACAGGCATAATCATAATAATTTTTTATCAAGGAGCGGGCAACTCGCTCCTTTTTTATTTTAATCTCAAATGCTTACCCTAAATTGACAAGGGGATACACGCCTCCGGCGGTCTGATTCCGGCATTTTCTGCGTCATCGTCAATGGGCGTGCATTCAGTACACGGAGCAAAAAGCAACACAGCAGGACACTCAAACAGCCCTGCCCTGACCGTATATGCCCTTGTCAATTTAGGGTATTGTTTTATAGAAATACTTCCTTATCGGAGGCACCCTATCCTTAAGCCGGTTTTTCTAATCCTCAAGGATTTTTCAAAATCCAGTTAAACCGTGGTTTTCTAAGACCCGCAGGGTTCCATAGAACCGGCAGGCGCATTTTCATTTAAAACCATCAGCTCCAGGTCACAAAAGCCGCCGCCTATCTTCTCTTAAAAATATAGCTCCTGAAAATTCGCTTGTCCGGCGTTCCATTAATGCGCGCAATTCCAATGCCGCCCGCACCGACCGCCACGACCGTCTGCCCCGGTGTTCCCGGTATAACCTCCATATCCACCTTATATGTAAACTTATCACTATACTTCTGCACGAAATAAGCTCCGACAAGCGCAACCTCCTGCGGTGAGGTCAGCGTACCCAGCTGATAGTCCTCGTACAAATATACTGCGTAGCAGTAATTAGTGCTGCTATACAGTGCCACTCCCTCAAATCCAACAACAAAATTAGTCGCCTTGGCCAGATCAGCGTCAATCATTTTAAAAAGCGGGATCTGCCCCAGGACCTGCGCATTTGTCCCTTTAGCCAGGGTCTTTTCCAGAAATATTTTTGCGATAAACGGACCAATAACCAAAGCAGCTATAAATGCGACTAGATTTAAAAGCAAAGTACCAAATTCACCCGCAAACAAAGAAGTAAACAGGACCAGCCCCGTGTAAACAATGGAAAATCCGCCTATAACCAGGCCTATAAATCCTATTGTTATTTGCAGAGTCCCCATGCCCGACCTGTTTATTTTTATTCCCCAGACTTTGCCCGAATAAACAGAGGTAAAAAGCATAAAAGAAAAACCCAGCAGGAAGCCGCCGGCCAAGCTGATTATGACAGGCGGGAAATCTCCTACCAAGGAATAACTGAACCCCGCTATAACACCTCCCAGAATTACAACAAGATAAGCCATTTTATTCGTCATAAATCCTCTCCCCTTTATTATTTGTTATAAGGATTATAGACGTTTTATGTCTAAAAGTCAATAGAAAGTTTCTTTCTAGCTTAAAATAACCAGGGTGACTAAAATGGAACTTTCTTTTGGCGAAAAAATACGCAGTCTCCGTGAAGATATGGAGCTGAACCAAACACAGCTGGGTCAGGCGCTTAATATGACTCAACGGAAAATATCCTATATTGAATGCGGGAAATACGAACCCAGTATTGAGGATATCATAGCATTTTGCCGTTTTTTTAATGTTTCAGCAGATTTCCTGTTGGGAATAAAGAAAGAGCGGTATTAAAACCGCTGTCTTTAAGCCTTATATGCCGGCAAACAATTCCCATAAAGCGCACAGAATGGCCGTAGGCAGATTCTGGCGGCACGCTTGTAATTATAACCGCTAAAAAATATCTGAAATTTCCGGTATCCAATTTAAATAATTTCAGTAGGCAATATCCTTACACCAGACGCTTGCTGTGCACCCAGGCGATTGAACTGCCGGCAACCATGCTCATGCACAAACCAGGGTTGAAATTCTGCAATCCGCCTATTAGAAACAATACCGTGCCTATTAAAGCATACGCCTCACTAAAAACAAACAGCGATAATTCAATTAGATTCAGAAACCACTCAGGACATGCTGTATTTTTCACTTGGCTACCCTCAGTTTACAAGGAACTACACGCCTCAAAACGGAATAATTTCTCCATTTTCCGCGTTATCCTCAATCAGCGTACTCCCCGGTACGCTTTCTTCGTCTGCCTTGAAAATGAAGAAATTCTCTCCGTTTGAGGTCTCCAGAGTCAGAAGGCATAAAATTTGTGCCAGGTAAAGCGCGCAGAAACGACATGTACCGGGCGTACATGGAATCAAAGCAACGCAGCAGGACGCATATTTTATGCCTTCTGACCGTCTTCCTTGTAAACTGAGGGTATGCAGTATTAAAAATACGCCGAAAAACCATATTGCCGATAAAATCGGAGTAATGGCCACAATCCTGATTTTATCCTCCGCGTTTCCAAACAATATAAAAAGTATATAAACTACCAGTGCCAATAATATAGGAATCAAAATGGACAGTTTTTTATTTCTAAACATTATATCAAGCAATTTACGCATATTTGACCTCTTAATCAACATTGCCCTGCGCTCAGTTATGGCTGTCAGACATGCAGGGACTATCCTTTGGAGCAGTTATTAAAATTTTATAAAATAAGGCTGACGGCTCTGTATATAATTGCGCATGCCCGTTAAATGAGCGCTTAATTAATCCAGGCTGGAGCCTTTTTAATTACTATTGGATAGGCCTTCGTTGCTTTTCTCCGCACTATTAAAGCTTTTATTTTCGTTCAGGAAATAACATATCGCCTCATCCAGCTCTTCAGGGCTTTTGCCCGAAACAAGTGCTATATGGTAATATTTACGCCTGTTTTCCTCATCATTACGCAGGGCATAAATAACAGTCAGCAGATCAGCGGCTTCAACGCCGTTATTTTTTATTTCCAGCGCCTTTTTTGCATCATCAATCGCCATGTCATATTCATGCAGCCTAAAATAACAATTTGCACGGTTCAAATACGCAATATAATCAGGCTTGCATTCTATTGATTTAGTGTAGTATTTCAGCGCCGTTTGGTAATCACCCTGCTTGATATATAAAGTTCCCATATTGCTGTTTACCTGAGCATTATTGGGATCGTACTTCAATAAATCATAATAGACATTGACAGCATCCTCAGTTAAGCCAGCATCCGAATAGCATAACGCCATAAACAGCAGAACAGGGATTAAATCCCTCTCAAATTCCGCCTCCTGTAAAAGTTCATGCAAGTACTTTATTGCTTTTCTATAATTGGATTCATCATATAAGCGGCATGCACATAAAAGCTTTTTTCTGGCTAAGGGTTTATTTTTAAATGCATATCCCAATTCGTCTTGGTATGCTCTTTCATAGACATCAAGTCTTTTTCTTCCCCGGCTCGAAAGCAGCCTAATTAAAGTGCCTAACAGTACAAGAATTGCGGCCAGCACTCTAAATAGATTAGTTGTATAGCTTGTTTTAAGATAAAATACATCATAAATATAAAATGCTGCGACACCCAATATAGCAAGAATCACCACTATAATAAAAATGACGTTGGAACGGCTTCTTTTCATAAAATTCCCCCATAATATTAAATTAAAGTATTATTCGGAAGTGTTAGTTCTAGGAGTGGTTCCTATATAATCTATGCACAGCCAACAGGTCTGCCCATTATACTCAAATTCTACAATGTTGTAGCAGTTGGTATTCAAGCTCTTATCAGTATATATCTGGAACCCGATGTAATAATTAGTTATATGGCTGTATGCGCAGTAAGGCACATCCAAAGCTATATTAGTTACAAGCTTTTCCAAACCAAACGTATCGCCCCCGTCCCTTGTCACTACGCTGACAAGGTCCAGTACACCGCCGCTGTTAATAAGGCAAATGTCATCAATATGAACATTTGCATCTGTTTTCAGGGTAAAAGACGTTACAGCCTCCGCATCATCATAATAGCTGGATATTGATTTGTTCAGTCTGGCTTCATATGATAAAAGATCAGAATTGCCTCCTCGCTCTGCATTATTAATAAAAAATGATATCGCAAATAAAAATATACATAAAATCAGCAAAATACGCATCATAATTTTATTCCTGCGTATTTTAGCTAAACCCGCATCGTCAAAAAGCTTATAATCCTGCTCAGGAAGAACCTCTGTTTCAGACATTACAATCTGCGAGTTTGCTTCAATTCCTTCAATATACTTTTGAGAAACATTGGCAAGATACATGTTAGGAGCAAACGCGATTATATTTTCAAACGCTTTCTTTGCCTCCTCCATTTCACCATTTTCATAGCATGCAACCGCATAATAAAAATCATTTTGCAATTTTCCATAATTAGTTTTTTTCGAATTTGAGGTTGAAATTGCTTTTTTGCATAATGTTTTACATGCCTCATAATCATTGGCCAAAAAAGAATCAAAATAATTCCACAGTGAATATTTCGACTTAAAATAAGACTTTTTAGGATAACTACCTTTCAATTCATTATACTTACTACATAATTCTTTTACTTTATCAAAATCCCGCAGTTCAAAATAGGCTTTGGCTAAAGCGGATAAATAAATTACCTTATTTTGTATGCTGAGCTTTTCTTTTTTTAGTTTAACATCTGCAATATTAACAACCGTTTGATAATCTCCTAAAGTAAGTGCCGCAGAAATACGATAAATAACAGGCGCTACAAAGCCTTTACTATTTATGGCCTCATTAAATTTGGGGGCATTAAGCTCCTTAATTAAAACCGGCATGAATTGACGCTGCGCAATTAAAATGATTAGTATTTTATGCAAATATACAGCCAAAAGAATTGTTACTATCTGCAAAAAAGGATTTTTATAGAAAACAATTAATAGCGCTATAAAAATAATAAAGTAAAATATGCTGACAATCGTGCTTTTTGAAATATACTTTTTATACACTTCATTCATATTCCAACATAGCCCCTATTTAAAATTTAGTCAAAAACCCTTTGCCTGATAGAGAATAAAACATCTATCCTTTATCTGTTTATAAATAACAGCATAATATTTCCCTTTCCGCTTTTAACCAAACTAAAACAAACGGTTATCCAAGCGCATTGGGACACCGTGGATAATTTTATTTTAGCGGTGCAGGAATATGGCACAGCTTCTCTACTTAATTCATCATAGTTATAACATATTTTCACTGTAATTACAAGCACCTAAATAAAGGCAGCCAGCCGTACCCAAAAATGCATGGCTGCCTAATTAGCAATTATTCCAAGCTTACAGTCTGAGAAAAATGTCAATGATTAAAAGCGGGAGAATACCGCCGCAGGCAGACGCAATCCCTGTTAATATTTTAAATGTCGGAGGTATTCTTGCCCGCCTTGCTTTTCGCCGGCTTGGCCCATGCCCCGCTCTATCCAGATTCCAGAAGCCCGTCCTCCGCTGCTTGGGCTAAAACATCCCGGCATCCAAATACCGCACCGGCAGAGTTTTTCTGCCGCAGAGGTCACTAGCTGCTTGTTGCCGCAAACAGCCGTCATTACTTTGCAAGGCAGTTTTCGTCAATTTTGCTGCTCTATAATTCTTTTAGAAATATCTTTCAATAAGCTAAAATTGAGCTTAGAATACAAGGCGGACAAAGCATCACGCGCTTCAGAATCATTGCCTTCCTGGTGCTTTTTCAGCGCAGTTAAATATGAAAGATAATCCGCAGATATTTCCTTTGACGACAAAATATCATAATGCTGCTGGAACTCATTTAAATTGTTTTTCAGCAGGTAAAACAACGCGAGCCAAAAATGTTTTTCTGAATTATTTTCATCTACCAAAGAAATATTTTGGATAAAAAGATTGTCATTTGAGAGTCCAAAATAAGAAATGGCGAGGTACAAGTGCAGGATATCCATAATCGATTGGGTGTGCCCGTTTTTGGATAACTTAATAACGCGCTGATAGTAATTCAACTGTTTTGCAGCAATAGAAATTGATTGATTATATTTACCTGCGCGGCACAATTCTATCATCTTCTTATTTCGGTTGGATAACCAAACCGCACGAATAATAACACCCAAGACGGCTACTAGCAAAACTACTATAAGGGGCCACAGATGAACTGTTGTATTTCCCAATTTAAATGAAAGCATTGTAAAATATCTCCTTATAATTAATTTTATCCAGCTATTGCAAGGCTGTCCGCACCTTTTGCAGAAACAATACCAGGTACATAATATATTAATGTGCCTGCTCCAGCTGTATCAAGCTATGTCTCAGGCACATTAGCGAATACTCAGAATATACATTTTCACCTAGATTGTATGCAATTTTTCCAGCAAACACCGAGCGCACATTAAAATGGTCAATATTGCCTAAAGGCTAACCAGAAGAGCCGCCGCACCCGTGCGGCAGGCAGCCTGCCGGATTACAGCCCAGCTCTCACCAGCACATGTGACCGCTACTCAGCGGAGCAACAAAAAGCTTATGAACATACCGCGTTTGGAACCCGCTCCTAAGAAAGCTTTCATTGCCTGCTTGCTTTGTCTGCACCAGAGACTGCCCTCCTCACGCAATATGCCTGACGCGGCCAAAGCACTCCTCAATGCGCTTTAATTATAGCACTTTGGGACGTAATGTACAATCATTTAATATAATCCCGCAGCATTCTAAAGTTCAGCTGGGTTTTACAAGTCAATCTTACGGATGTTCTATTACATCAACCACAACCCACTCATCTTGAATTTTATATATAACCCAAATTGCATCGATGGATAAACTCCATGCCGTCGCTTCCCCTGTTTCATCATAGAAGCGCTGCGAATATTTAACATGTATATACCCAAACACTGCGTCGTGCCACACCCACTTGCGCCAAATCGTACATTTGCTGGATACAGCATCGCTGCCCCTCGCCTCTATACTGTATCGATATAGGGGATCACTTTTTTCGGGTTGTATCTCTCCGTTCATGACACTTTTGGCATAATTGAAAACTTGATCGGTTGGCGCAACCTGTATAAAACAATAAAAAACCGTGCTAATCACTATAATCGCCAAAAGAGATATGGTAACAATAAAAAGAACCTTGTATCTCATAATATTTGCTCTCTTTCTATGTAGTTGTTAATGTGTATAATATATTTCCCGTTACTTTGCCTAAACTATTGCAAGTATAATATATTCTATTTTAATTCGCAAGTGTTCGACATAAAACAGCAAACACAAATACGGCTGATAATATACAGCTATTTCTTTAACCAATCAAGAAAATTTGAAAGTCTCTCTTCATATTCAAGCAAGCACTCACCGTAAATTGCAAACGAGACAATAGGCATAATATAGCCATCAAAAAATATCTTGGCGCTGTAACAAATGTTGCTGTCCTTCCAACTTCAATCGATTCCCGGGCAGCATCCGCGACAATAGAATAATTGCGGCCAGTAAGTTCAAACGTATTATCGGCAAATGTGTCAGATAAATCGGAAAAGCCTAGATAAAGTGTTTTATACTCATCATCAAATACCACATGACTTATCGTTCCGGTAACTTCAATGTAATTTTCTTCATTTGAATAATACTCTATCTGTTTAATCTTTGTATAAGCGCAGGATGACTCTGCCAGCACTAAAAAATGAGCATTCCAGACAGCAATAGTTTGTTACAAATTCTCATATTATACCTCACTTATAATACCGACTCAGCTGCTGTACCTTTTTCCAAATCGGCAGGTCTGATTTTATTATATTCAGGCAATCTTCCCCTGCGTCAATTAAGATAAATATTGCAGGGTCCGCATTTATTGTGTGAATGCGGGAAAATTAGGATTTATTCAATAATGCGATAGGATAAAATGCATTCTTTTTCATTATACACAAAATTAAAGTAACCCTGTGCATCATCAATATTTTTTGTTGTAATCAACCATTCTACCTGAAATGGCCGGTTCCCCGATTTGTTCCAAGCATCTTCTCCTGGATCTTCTTCATATATTATGTTTTCTGCTATGAAAAACGTAGATATGTTTTTTATGTTATATACCTTACGGCCGTATTCATATTTGCAATCAAATTTGAGTATTCGTATATATTCACCACAAATCAGAAAATCAACAGCTAAGTTTTCCTGTTCTATAGTAAATAAATAATCATATTCATCATAAAACGACTCATTTTTTCGAGCATCTTCAATACTATAACTGTATCCATAGAAGTTCACTCCACACGAAGTACAAACAAAAGACAACAACAAAATAAATAGCATGCATTTTCCTTTCATAATAGACCTCATATTATAAAATCATACTTCTAACTATTGAATTTCTTTATCCAAATGCCGGAGTCATCGAGCCTAATTGCTGTATAAAGTCGGCAACAGCGGGTGCGGCTGCAATCAAAGCTTAGGCGCATATGCCGACCCAACGGCTGCTGGCACTGCGGCAAATCCGGCCAGATGACGCAAATCTCTGTCTAAATAAAATAACAGTTAGCAAGTATCTTTCCGCCGGGGCATATTCAACTGAAATTATGCCCGTTCAGAATATAATCCCAGCTGATATTTTACACCGTATGCCTCCTTCTCTCACATAGGAAAAAATGTTGCATGCGCTTATTGGCACAAGCGCCAAATTGAGCGGCAATATCCGTCCACTGAAGAGTTAATTCCGGAGTTATAGCTTCATTACTTGCATATTAATATTCTTAATCACCAATAATACGGCCAATAAAACTCTTCTGCGGAACCATAATGCGACCATATCATTTTCCATGTTACCAATTCCCACTCATTATTCTCTTTTTCAAAAATAATAACACTTCCGCCTTTTCCGGAGTGCACATAGAAAACAGCAGCTTGAGTTTCTGAATATTCAACAACTTTATGATATGAGGCAGGATCCATCATCCTTGTTTGCTGTTCCAATCCTTCAAACTCTTCCCCATATAAAAGGGTTAAGATTTCAGCCTTTATATATGGCGAAAAAACTACAATTAACAATGCTGCGATTATTGTAATGATAATAATTCGTTTTTTCACTCCAGCACCTCCTCCATAAGTTCATAAAAATGCCTGCTCTTTGCTCCAAATGGCCTTGTCCAAAAATTCCCGTGAGGAATAGAAAAATCATATCCTTAATTATACAAAGAAACTACTGTCCCGGAGGCTGAAGAAATTCCCCGATAGGCATTAATCCAGCAGTCCTCATTACTCTGACTAAACTATTGCAAGCATAACACATTTCGATTGAATCCGCAAGTACTCAACAAAAAAACAGACGTACATATGGGCGGCTGAATTATATAGCTTTAGGTTATACTCCATTTATAATAGCTCTTATAAAGCCTATAATAAAATGAGCAACAAAAAAAGCTGCTAAAACGCATAAAATTCCGATAAGGATTTTGACAAGCAAAGAAAGCTTTTTATTGTCCTTTAACCGCTTTTTTCTTTTGGGAGTGTATTCCAAACAGGGGGAATGGTTCTTGCCTCTTTCATCGCAATTTATACCATATTTAACACAGTAAAAATATTGCACAAAATTGATAAAGCCGAGTGAAATTGCAACAAGAACAAATGACGTCAAAATACATGCTGCATCTATTTTGATTGTCGAAGTAATAGTATCTATGCTGTTCCTGGATTTTGAAACAAAATATCCTATTGATCCAGATGCCGGTAAAAGCATTCCTGCTATCATTGAAACCTTTTGAAATTTTCTGTTTGCCTTCACATTATTAATACTTTTAAAGCTATTGCTATGTACCATACACACGATTATGCATATATATAATAAAATAAAAGCAACCACTGCTGATAAAAGCCAAAGCATTATTGCTGTATTTAACGCCATTGACACCATTAGTATAAAGAGCGAAAATTCCACAAACATATATAAAGATACTATACCATTGACCAAAAAACGCAATCGGAACGTCTTTTTTATACGGCTGCTTTGTAAAAGTCTAACGAGAATTAAACTTGAAAAGAAGCATATGCATGCTGCAACAAGCATACCTGTCCACTGCAAAGCGCTGCTTCCAATAATAACTGAAAAAGGAAGTATAATTGTCGCCCACGGCAGTATTTTAACACTGCCTATATCAATATATCTTTCGGCATCAAGATATATTAAGCTTTTCACTTTTTCCCGCATGCTATCTCCTTTTTCCATATTAACCAAACAAATTGGAGAAAAAACCTCCTATAGTCTCCACTGCACTTTCAATAAAATTGATAGCCTTATCCCAAACATCACTCACTGCATCCGCTATCCGTTCACCTGTGTCGGCTATAGTATCTGCACCAACATCGGCTTAATCTTTAACTAAATCCACCAGCGATTTATATTCAAAAACATCAATGTTTACCACAAAGTCAATTACAACTCCAGCTATAAAATTTTATCCAATCATATTATATTTATATTTGTTTATTTTACAAGCCTTAAATAAAAAGATCGTATAATTGATAATATGCTGCAATATTTTTGTTTTAACAGCGAAAAACCGCTCCGGAGGCCGCTTTCAGCCCTGCCTCAGATATAGGGTGGCCTGCTCCGCATAACAGGCCAAAATAAGAATCTGCTTCCTGTATTATATATAAAAAGGTTATACTCTCAGTTTACAAGGAAGACGGTCAGAAGGCATAAAATATGCGTCCTGCTGCGCTGCTTTGGCTCCATGCACGCCCGGTACA
>ERZ827528.3684-NODE-3684-length-12222-cov-7.804389_pt1 | contig 12222 bp, 10 predicted proteins | sample MGYA00519768_ERZ827528 | MGnify/ENA primary metagenome ERZ827528 (study PRJEB31778, sample SAMEA3449343) | human gut metagenome | biome: human gut; feature: human-associated habitat; material: faeces | place: United Kingdom | collected 2010/2012 ...
CGATAGATAATTGTAATACTGCCATTTCTATCAAGGGGGATTCGGAAGAACTCCGTCAGGCACAGGGACAAGCATTGGCATTACGCGCCTTTTGTTATTTGCACTTGGTACAGCATTATCAATTCACCTACTTGAAAGATAAAGATGCTCCGTGTGTTCCTATATATACCGAACCTAGCAATAGTTCCACTGTACCGAAAGGAAAATCAACAGTGGCACAGGTTTATCAGCTTATTTTCGACGATCTCACTTTGGCGAAGGACTATTTGAAAAACTATGTCCGCAGCGGTGATAATCAAAAGTTCAAACCGAATGTTGCAGTGGTTGACGGTCTTTTGGCTCGCGCTTACTTGCTGACCGGACAATGGGAAGAAGCCGCAAAAGCTGCCGAAGCAGCACGTGCAGGATATACGTTGATGACAACTACAGCCGAGTACGAAGGTTTTAATAACATTTCCAATAAAGAGTGGATATGGGGATTTCCTCAAATTCCTTCCCAATCGGATGCCAGCTATAATTTCTATTATTTGGATGCAACATACGTAGGAGCATATAGCAGCTTTATGGCTGATCCCCATCTGAAAGATACATTTACCGAAGGTGATATTCGTTTACCTTTGTTTCAATGGATGCGTGAAGGATATTTGGGATATAAGAAATTTCACATGCGTGCAGATGATACGGCTGATCTGGTCTTGATGCGTGCTGCTGAAATGTATTTGATAGAAGCGGAGGCGAAAGTTCGTGACGGCGTAGCGTTGGCACAGGCTGTAGCTCCATTGAATACATTGCGTAATGCCCGTGGAGTAGGGGATTATGAGGTGACAGGAAAATCACAGGAAGATGTAATCAATGAGATTCTGATGGAACGTCGCCGTGAACTTTGGGGAGAAGGATTTGGTATTACCGATATACTTCGTACACAAAAGGCAGTAGAACGTGCTGCTTTATCGGATGAGATGCAAAAGACAGAAGTCGATTGCTGGCAGGAGGGTGGTAGCTTTGAAAAACGAAATCCTCTGGGACATTGGTTCCTCAACTTCCCGAACGGTAAACCGTTTACAGTAAATAGCACCTATTATTTGTATGCTATTCCACAGAAAGAAATTAACGCTAACCCTAACATATAAATAGCTCTCTTAATTTTTTGACTTTGACCTTAACTTGTAGACCGGTATACGTCGTGACGATGCATACCGGTCGTTTTCTTTGGAAAAGAGGGAGCGCAAAATGTGACACACCCCATTTTATTTAATCTAATCTTATTCTATTTTTTTCTTCTTCAAATTCGGTAAAAAGAATGTGACCAATCCTAGTAGCGGCATATAAGCACAGATATTATATACATATTCAATACTCGTTTTATCCGCTAAATTACCGAGTACAGCAGATGCTACACCAGCCACCCCGAATGCAAATCCAAAGAATAACCCTGATATTAATCCGAGCTTGGTAGGAAGCAATTCCTGTGCATAAAGCAATATGGCGGGAAAAGCGGAAGAAAGCATCAATCCCACACAGAAGCTAAGGATAATAGTCCACATCAAATTAGCATGTGGCATTAGTAAACTGAACGGGGCAGCTCCTAAAATAGAAGCCCAAATCACATACTTCCGACCGATACGGTCACCGACAGGTCCGCCGATTAATGTTCCGATAGCAGTAGCTACCAGAAAGATAAATAAATATAGCTGCGAATCTTGTACACTTACATTGAATTTATGAATCAAATAGAAAGTATAATAACTCGTGAGACTTGCCATATAGATATATTTGGAGAAAATCAGAATCAGCAATATCGCGATTGAAAGGGCTGTCTTATCCATAGGCAAAGGAAGATGAACAGGTTTTCTAACACTGACAGTCTGTGCTTTCATCCGGTTTAGATATGATTTATACCATTTGCAAATTGGGTACATCACTCCGATAGCAGCTAAAGCCACAAATGCAAATACGATGAGATGTTGTCTGCCATAAGGAGCCACCAATAGAGCAACCAGTAAAGGACCTAATGAACCTCCGAAGTTGCCACCTACCTGAAAGAGTGATTGTGCCAGTCCACGTTTTCCGCCGGAGGCAAGGAACGTGATACGGGAGGCTTCCGGATGCAGTACGGAAGAGCCAATTCCGATTAAGAATACGGAGGCTAATATCCAGTATAGATTATCAGAGAATGCTAAGTTTATCAAACCAATCAGTGTAAAGCTCATTCCGATAGGCAATGACCATGCGACGGGATGCTTATCAAAGAAAATTCCGGTAATCGGTTGAAAAACTGAAGCGGAAAGTTGATAAACTAGTGTGATAAGTCCGATTTGCGCGAAACTAAGTCCTAAATCATCTTTAAATAAAGGATAAGATGCTGATAGCACCGACTGTAAAAGATCGTTGAGGCAATGCGAAAGACTCAATGCAATCAAAATGGAAAATGTAATTTTTCCTACGGGTTGTTCCTGATTCTGTACCATAATACCTATTTACTATTGAAGTGTTCCTGAAAAATCGGCTGCAAAGGTACGGAAACTTCCCGTTTCTCAATATATATTTGCTGTGATTAATTCAATATGATAGGAATAAAGCTCTAAGACTAAGGATTGTAAATTGTCGTTAATTCAGTTTTGAGTGACTGAACTATTCTTCATACCTACTGTTGTTAAATAAAAAAGGAGGATTATATGGGCTTTATATGGTATATCATTATTGGTATTGTGGCTGGATTCCTCGCAGGTAAAGTAATGCGCGGCGGAGGTTTTGGTCTTATTATAAATTTATTACTTGGTATTCTTGGAGGTGTACTGGGCGGTTGGGTGTTTGCCCTTTTCGGACTGGCAGCTTCAGGACTGATCGGAAGTTTGATAACTTCCACCGTAGGAGCTATCCTTGTATTGTGGATTGCTTCTTTATTCTCGAAATCTAAATAGATATTTATATAATTTATTTTTAATCCTAAAAACAGAACTTAATTATGGAATGTAGACATGGAAATTTCTGGATTGGACTCGGAATTGGGTCAATCCTCGGCGCAGTAGCTTATCGTCTTTCACGTACAGCAAAAGCAAAACAGTTGGAAAGCGAAATTTATAATGCTATCCATCGCATAGGTCGCGATGCTGAAATAGCAGCTGCTCATGCTGAAAGAAAAGCAATGGATCTTGGACTTAAAGCAGTAGAAACCGGTGCGGAAATTGCTGATAAAGTAGCGGCAGAAGCCGACAAAGTGGTCGGAAAAGCAAAAGATAAGTGGGAAAAGTAAGAATCCCAAAACGGGTAATCGATTTAAATATAATTGGTTACCTGTTTTATTTTTGTATATTTAATCTTTTATCCCTAGCTTTATTTAGTCATCGTATCAATGTGTGTGCGAACACATTTAGGCTAATCTTCTTTATTATTCTCGTTTCCTTCAAGAATTGGGAGTTACTTTCTCTCTAACTTTTCATCTGAAAAGAGTCTTTTTCTCTATACCATCTTTACTTTTTCTTATGTTTAACAACATGTATGTTTTCTGTTTGTTAGAGTTAATTATTTGATTATTAGTTGTATATACTTGTTTTGATATGATGTGTGTGCGCACACACTATTGCTTAATTCAATAATTCATTTTACTTTTGCCGATGAAAAACAAGATGCTTATCAATATATGGATAAAGAGTTTTCAAATATTCGGATTGTAGACATTGCCAAGATGGCAGGTGTCTCTGTTGGCACGGTAGACCGTGTAATCCATAATCGTGGAAGAGTATCTGAAGAAAACAGGAAAAAAGTACAGGCTATCCTGGAAATGGTACATTACCAACCAAATCTGATGGCACGTTCATTAGCTGCCTCCAAAAAACAATATCATATCCTTGCAATAACTCCTTCTTTTGTGCAAGGGGAGTATTGGGAAGCTATTTCGGAAGGGATAGATAAAGCTGCGGCGGAAATGGAATCATATAATATCACCATTACCAAACTCTTTTTCGATCAATATAATAACAAGACTTTTGATGATATCATCCGTAATCTGCTGAATGAGAAAGTAGATGGTGTATTGATTGCGACTTTGTTTACGGATTCTGTTATCCGGCTTTCGCAGGAGCTTGACAGGAATGAAATACCATACGTGTATGTTGACTCCAACATTGGAGGGCAGCATCAACTGGCTTATTTTGGAACGGAATCTTATGATGCCGGAGTGATTGCTGCCAGATTATTGATGGACAGGCTTCCTTCTTCTTCCGATATATTAATGGCACGGATTATTCATAGTGGGAAGAATGATTCTAACCAGGGAAAGAACAGGCGCGAAGGTTTCTGTCATTATCTCACTGAAATAGGGTTTAACGGAAATCTGCATGAAGTAGAACTGAAAATAAATGATTCAGTGTATAACTTCATGAAACTGGATGAAATCTTTGAAGCTAATCCGAATATTAAAGGCGCTATTATCTTTAATTCAACTTGCTATATTTTAGGAAATTACCTGAAAGCAAGAGGAATGCAGGCTGTCAAACTGGTTGGTTATGACCTTATCGGCAGAAATACGCAATTACTTTCCGAAGGTGTGATAACCGCATTGATTGCGCAGCGCCCCGAGCGTCAGGGGTACGATGGTGTTAAATCATTGTGTAATCATTTGCTGTTCAAGCAGAATAGTGAGAAAGTGAATTTGATGCCTATCGATATTCTTCTTAAAGAGAATCTGAAATATTATCTGAACAATAAATTATAAACATATAAATTTATAAGAACCATGAATGAATTATTTAACGTAAAAGGCAAAGTAGTTGTTATCACCGGTGGAGCTGGTATTTTAGGTAAAGGTATTGCTGCGTATCTCGCAAAGGAAGGCGCAAAAGTGGTTGTACTCGACAGAAGTGAAGAAGCTGGAAAAGCATTGGTAGACAGTATCAAAGCCGAAGGAAATGAAGCCATGTTCCTTTACACGGATGTGATGGATAAAGAAGTGTTGGAAGGCAACAAAGTGGAAATCATGAAGGCTTATGGCCGTATTGATGTATTGTTGAACGCTGCCGGAGGTAACATGGCAGGTGCAACTATTGCTCCGGATAAAACTTTTTTCGATTTACAGATTGACGCATTCAAGAAAGTAGTGGATTTGAACCTTTTCGGTACAGTATTGCCTACGATGGTATTTGCTGAAATTATGGTAGAACAGAAGAAAGGTTCTATTGTAAACTTCTGCTCTGAATCAGCTCTTCGTCCATTGACTCGTGTCGTTGGTTATGGTGCAGCTAAAGCAGCTATTGCTAACTTTACTAAATACATGGCTGGCGAACTGGCATTGAAATTCGGTAATGGCTTGCGCGTAAATGCAATTGCTCCAGGCTTCTTCCTGACTGAACAAAACCGTACATTATTGACTAATCCGGATGGCTCTCTGACTGATCGTTCAAAAACAATTCTCGCTCATACTCCATTCAACCGTTTCGGCGAGCCGGAAGATCTTTATGGAACCATCCATTATTTGATTAGCGATGCTTCCAACTTCGTAACAGGTACAGTAGCTGTAATCGATGGTGGATTTGATGCATTCTCAATTTAATAAATGGGGAATTGAGAATTAAAAATTGAGAATTGGCTGCGTAGCATCCGTATGCTGACTCTCAACTTTTAATTTTCAACTTTGATTTCTTAATTTTCAATTTTCAATTCTTAATTTAATAACAATATGTATTTATGTGAACAAACTTGGCGCTGGTATGGTCCTAACGACCCCGTTAGCTTGTGGGATATTAAGCAGGCAGGCGCTACCGGTATAGTAAATGCTCTTCATCATATTCCGAATGGTGAAGTGTGGACAGTAGAAGAGATCATGAAACGTAAGCAAATGATTGAAGAAGTAGGTCTGACATGGTCTGTGGTAGAAAGTGTACCTGTACACGAACATATCAAGACACAGACTGGTGACTTCATGAAATACATTGAAAACTATAAGGAAAGTATCCGTAATCTGGCGAAGTGTGGCGTAATGGTAGTTACTTATAACTTTATGCCCGTACTGGACTGGACACGTACTGACCTTGCCTATACAATGCCTGATGGCTCTAAAGCTCTTCGTTTCGAAAAGGCGGCTTTTGTAGCCTTTGACCTTTTCATCCTGAAACGTCCGAACGCAGAAAAAGATTACACTCCTGAAGAAATAGCTAAAGCAAAAGCTCGTTTCGAACAAATGAGCGAAGATGATAAGAAACTGTTGGTTCGCAATATGATTGCCGGACTTCCAGGCTCGGAAGAAAGTTTCACTGTAGAACAATTCCAGCAGGCATTAGACCGTTATAATGATATTGACGCTGAAAAGCTCCGTTCCAACTTGATTTTCTTCTTAAAAGAAATTGCGCCTGTTGCCGATGAAGTAGGCGTGAAGCTGGTGATTCACCCGGATGATCCTCCTTACACTATTTTAGGTTTGCCACGTATTTTGAGTACGGAAGAAGATTTCAAAAAACTGATTGAAGCCGTGCCTAACGAATCCAATGGCCTTTGCTTATGTACAGGTTCTTTCGGAGTGCGTGCCGACAATGACCTTGCAGGCATGATGGAACGTTTCGGTGATCGTGTAAACTTTGTTCACCTGCGCAGCACACAACGTGACGAAGAAGGAAACTTCTATGAAGCGAATCATCTGGAAGGGAATGTAGATATGTACGGCGTAATGAAAGCTCTTATTCTTTTGCAACAACGTCGTAAATGCTCTATCGCTATGCGTCCCGACCATGGTCATCAGATGATTGATGATTTGAAGAAAAAGACAAATCCGGGATATTCTTGTCTGGGACGTCTTCGCGGACTGGCAGAACTTCGTGGCTTGGAAATGGGTATCGCTAAATCTATTCTTTAGTTGAAGTTTTAATTAGCACTTTATTATAAAAACACTATGACTATTATTGAACGTGATAATAGTTGTGGTGTTTTTTTTATTTATTCTTTTTCACTTGTTGAGGGATAAGTGAGGCGAATAAGTCTCCAACATGCGTATCTTTATCGGCTTTTTTTGCTTTCTTCGGTTTGGGAGGATCGGGGATAATAAGCAAAGCTATTTGTGCACAAGCTTCTGCGTCAGCAAGTGCGTGGTGGTGATTCTCTAAGTTATATCCGCACCGTTCTGCTACCGTATGCAATTGATGATTGGGCAGATCTTTTCCGAAAACTTTTCTAGAAGTACGGCAGGTACAATAAAATTTGTAATTAGGATAAGTCATGTCATACAATTCGTGAACTGCCCGAAGACAACCTTCATCAAAAGGACTATTGTGTGCAACAAGTGGCAATCCATCTATCAACGGTTTGATTTCAGCCCATACATCAGGAAAATCTTCGGCTTCCATCGTATCGTCATAAGTTAATCCGTGGATAGCCGTTGTCCATTGCGTATAATAATTAGGAGCAGGACGAATGAGACGATAGATTTTATTCACGATCTTACCGTCTTTTACAATGACAACACCTACACTACAAACACTTGTACGTTTACCATTGGCTGTTTCAAAGTCGATGGCTGCAAAGTTCCTCATTTATTTCCTTGTTTTAGAGAAACAAAGATAATACAAAAAAGGGTCATGCAAAATATAGAAATAGGATTGATAACCAGGAAATTTATTGATTTTAATGAAAATGAATGTTTTTAATGGATGTTTTCAGTGAAATACCTTTCTTGTTGTGAAAATTATGCTATTTTTGCCAAACATAAACAAAAAAGCATGAACAAAACCTACTTCAAATATAAATACGTTTTAATATTCATTCTTTCATTGATTGTTTTTATAGGTGGACTAAATTATAAACACTGGTATGTTACTGACAATTTGATGGTAAAGCGTATTTCCCTGATTTACTCCATATCTAAAGATGATATTGGCAACAGAAATATAGAAAAGTTGTTGTATCAGGAGTTTCAGAAACAAGGGATAGAGGTAACGTTTGATAAGTTTTATTTTGATTGTAGCAAATATGATGAGAAAGAGCGGATAGAACATGTAAGGGAATATCTTGAATTTCTAGAAAGTAAATCGACAGACCTTATTCTGACCGTTGGTGATCAGGCAACTAATTCTTTATTATCTACCCGTCACCGGTTATTATCTTCTATTCCTGTGGTAGCTTGTAATGTGCATTTTCCCAATGAAGAACTGATTGAAGAATACGATTCGCAGAAAGTTTATGTATTGCGTGATAGTCCCGATCTGAAACGTAATATCGACTTTATAAAAACATTGTATCCCCATAATGATATGGAGATTATTTATAATATAGATCTGACCTTTCTTGGACATAAATCTTTCGATAGCCTTTCCCGAGTGGTTGACAGGAAGAATGTGAGAGTTCTGGGCTATCAAAAAGCATTTGTGCAAGAGTGTGATTATAAGCATTTGACGGAGATGATTGAATATTTTAATCTGACCCCCGGCTTGATAAATGATAGTGCTAAAAGAAATGGTCTGACAATAAGTCTCTGTCCCTTTCGTTATATAAAAGGATCTTCTTTGCTGGTAATGTTGAAACAATCAAAGAGAAGACAACAAAATCAAGCGTTCTTACTGGATAAATTAGATATGCTGGCAATCCCGATAGTAACAGCTTTAAATATTCCTTCTTTTAGTTGTATTCGTGAAGGTTTCGGTGAAAATGCTAAGATTGTCGGTGGTTATATGGCTACAGAGGGTATTACGGCGAAGGCTGCCGCTAGCCTTGCTACACGTTTGTTAAAGAAAGAAAAAACAGGAATGCCTAAAATAAGAGATTTGGAAAAAGAGTATGTACTGGACTGGACATATTTTTCTGAATATGCGGGTGATATTAGTAATGTTCCGCAAAATGTCCGTATAATCAACTATCCGTTTTACGATTGTTATCGAAAAGAACTTTATTTGTTGGGTGGGTTGTTTGTTTTCTCTTTTATTTTGGTAACCATTAGTCTGTTACGTACACATCGCCGTTCGTTGATGGAGCGTAAGAATCTTCAAATGCTGGAAGAAGCGCACAAACGATTGACTCTTTCTATGAATGGCGGGAAAATTTCACTTTGGAATATTCAGGAAGGTGTTCTTGAATTTGATGATAATTATGTACGATTGGTTGGCATGGAACAACGGAGATTTACAAAAGAGGATATTATGAGATATACCCATCCTGATGATGTACAATTGCTTAGCTCATTCTACGAAACATTATATCAGTCTCCCAGTATGCAAATACAACGAATACGTTTTTGTTTTGGAGGGAAAGAGGCAGATTATCAATGGTATGAACTTCGATGCAGTACCTTGAAAGATGCCCAGGGGGAGATTATGTTGGCAGGCATTATGCAGAATATTCAAAACTTGGTAGAGCATGAACAACAGTTGATTCTAGCGAAACAGATAGCAGAAAAAGCAGAGCTGAAACAGTCGTTTCTAAATAATATGAGTCATGAAATCCGTACACCGCTCAATGCTATCGTAGGTTTCACAAATTTATTAATAGGTGAGGGGGCTGATGAAATAGAACCGGAAGAGAAAGCTGCCATGATTGAAATAGTCAATAATAATAATGAGTTGCTTTTGAAACTGGTGAATGACGTATTAGAGATATCTCGTTTAGATTCAGGCAACTTATCCTTTGATATAAAGGAACATAACATTACGAAAATAATAAAGGAGATTTATGTCACTTACCAAACATTGATTCAGCCTTCATTATGCTTTATCCTTGAACTTGATGAAACAGTTTCCTTACCCGTTAACATCGACTGCTTCCGTTTTACTCAAGTCATCTCTAATTTTCTGAATAATGCAAATAAATTTACCAAAGAAGGAACTATTACTTTGGGGTGCAAAATATATAAAGAGCATCAGGAAGTTTGCGTTTACGTAAAAGATACTGGCAAAGGGATTGATGATAAAGAACTAATGATGATTTTTGATCGTTTTTACAAGACTGATGAATTTGAGCAGGGGAGTGGTTTGGGACTTTCCATTTGTAAAGTGATTATTGAACGACTGGCTGGACGTATAGAAGTGCATTCAGAAGTAGGAAAAGGAAGTTGTTTCTCCGTTATTTTGTCTTTGGCAAATATAATTTAGTACAATAAACAGAAGGTATTTAAAAGAAAAAAGCAAATAATGAAAGATAAGTTCAAACCCTGGCAGAGGTGGGTACTATTCGCTCTTGCAATGGCTGTTATTTTTGCATCGGGAGTAATTATTTCATTCCTGATGGAACACAGCGCAGAGGTTGTAAATATAGACTATAAGAAAAAGATAAAAATAAACGGAATAGAAGCACGCAGCATTATTTTTGCTGAAAACTATCCACGTGAATATAAGACGTGGGTGGATACGACATCGACCGATTTGCACAGTAGATTAAATGGAAGAACTTCTATCGATGTTTTAGCGCAACGTCCTGAAATGGTCATATTATGGGCTGGATATGCTTTTTCTAAGGATTATTCAACACCGCGCGGGCATATGTACGCTTTACAGGATATTGTTCATTCACTTCGTACTGGTGCGCCTATGGGGGTTGCTGACGGTCCTCAATTTGCAAGTTGCTGGGTGTGTAAAAGTTCTGATGTTCCCCGTATGATAGAAGCTATTGGGGTAGATTCCTTTTATAATAATAAGTGGGCTGCATGGGGAGCCGAAATTGTAAACCCTATAGGATGTGCCGATTGTCATGAACCTAAAAATATGGATTTGCATATCAGCCGTCCGTCGCTCACTGAAGCTTTTAGCCGTCAAGGTAGAGACATTACTCATGCTACTCCACAGGAAATGCGTTCATTGGTCTGTGCACAGTGTCATTCGGAGTATTATTTCAAGGGGAATATAAAATATCCTACTTTTCCTTGGGATAAGGGCTTCACTGTTGAAGATTTGGAAAAGTATTATGATGAAATCGGATTTACTGATTATATTCATAAATTGAGCCGTGCCCCTATATTAAAGGCTCAACATCCTGATTATGAAATTTTCAAGATGGGCATACACGCCCAGCGTGGTGTGTCGTGCGCTGACTGTCACATGCCTTACAATGATGAAGGAGGGATAAAATATAGCGATCACCATATTCAGAATCCGTTAGCAGTGACTGAACGCACTTGTCAGACTTGTCATCGTGATAATAAAGAGACGCTCTGTAAAAATGTATACGAACGTCAGCAAAAGGCAAATGAGTTGCGTACACTTTTAGAAAAGGAGTTGGCAAAAGCACATATCGAAGCGAAGTTTACTTGGGATATAGGAGCTACAGAAAATGAAATGCAAGAAGCCTTGCTGTTAATTCGTCAGGCACAGTGGAGATGGGATTTCGGCGTATCTTCTCATGGCGGTTCTTTTCATGCCCCGCAGGAAACCATGCGTATTTTGGGGCATGGCTTAAATAAAGTATTCCAAGCTCGTATGCTTATCAGCAAAGTGCTTGTTGCGCATGGATATACAGATAATGTACCGCTTCCGGATATTACAACGAAAGAAAAAGCACAGCAATATATTGGTTTGGATATGGCTGTTGAAAAGGCGGACAAAGATAAATTTCTCAAAGAAATTGTCCCTGAATGGCTTCAAAAGGCAAAGGCAAACGGGCGTATTGTGAATTAGAATTTATTTTCACTATATTTGCCTACAATATAAATCCAATAAGATTATGTCAACAAAAACAATGAAAGAGAAAGCAACCGAGTTGTTGCAGAGGTGTGAAGTGGTAGTGCTTGCTTCTGTAAATAAAGAGGGATATCCCCGTCCTGTGCCGATGAGTAAGATTGCAACAGACGGAATTTCTACTATTTGGATGTCTACCGGAGCGGACTCATTAAAGACTATTGACTTTCTGGCAAACCCGAAAGCCGGATTATGTTTTCAGGATAAGGGAGACAGTGTAGCCTTAACGGGAACTGTGGAAGTGGTAACCGACGAGAAGATGAAACAAGAACTTTGGCAGGACTGGTTTATCGAACATTTTCCTGGAGGTCCTACCGATCCGGGCTATGTGCTGCTGAAATTTGAATCGAATCACGCAACTTATTGGATTGAAGGGACATTTATTCATAAGAAGCTGGACTAATCACTTCATACAGTTCTATTCCCGTGAGATCTGGAAATAAGAAGAGAGAAACATTCTTTCCTTTCGAAGAAGAATGTCTCTCTCTTTTTGATGATAGTTGGATAGATAGTATATCTATTCTTCGTGTTTCATTTAGAATTCGAACTTCTCCAGTTTCATTTCAGCTAATTCCTGAAT
>ERZ827528.3689-NODE-3689-length-12201-cov-2.983616_pt1 | contig 12201 bp, 8 predicted proteins | sample MGYA00519768_ERZ827528 | MGnify/ENA primary metagenome ERZ827528 (study PRJEB31778, sample SAMEA3449343) | human gut metagenome | biome: human gut; feature: human-associated habitat; material: faeces | place: United Kingdom | collected 2010/2012 ...
CCCCGTCACCGGCAGCCCCTTTGCCGTCCCGGAAAACGGCAGCTATATCCTGATCCTCACCGATCAGGCCGGCAACCAGACCCGGCAGAGCTTCACCGTGTCGGGCATCGACACCGCCCCGCCGGAAGTACAGCTCTCCGAAGTGCCCTCCAGCTGGCAGCCGAAGGCGGAGATCACCCTCACCCTCTCGGACAGGGACAGCGGCATCGGCAGCGTCCGGACCCGCTTCACCAGCGACAACGCCTCCTATCCCACCGACGGCCTCACCGAACATGCCGCCGTGGAATCGGTGACCGTCTCCACCGCCAGCAGCAGCGACCGCTACCTCTACTATGAGGTCACCGACCAGGCGGGCAATGTCACCCGGGGCTTCTCCGGGGAGATCCATGCCGACGGCACGGTTCCGGCTATCCCCACTGTCACCCAGGCCGAGGGGCTTGAAAACCAGCAGGAGCGGGCTGTCCTGACCGTCTCCGCCGGACCGGCGGGGGCTTCGGGGCTCACCCTCTGGTACGCTCAGGACGGCGGCGGGTATCAGCAGCTGGATTCGGATACACTCACCCTCACCGAAACGGGGACCTACTCCTTCAAGGCGGTCACCGGCGCCGGAAGCGAAAGCCCCGTGCGCACCGTGACCCTCCACCGGGTCAGCTTCCGGTCGGACGGCATTGACCCGCTTCCCGACCGTCTGGTGCTCTCGGGCGGCACCCTCACCCGGACCGCCGATCCCCACCGCACCGGCTACACCTTCACCGGCTGGCAGAAGGACGGCACTGTCTGGGACTTTGCCCAGCCGGTCACCGGAGATTTCACCCTCACCGCCGGCTGGACCCTGTCGGCGCCCTCGGTTTCGGTATCTGCCGCCTACTCCGGCAGTGAAACCGCGCCCTTTGTCTACAACGGCGGAGATCTGACCCTCACCGCCAGCGCCGCCCATGCCGCGGACGGCGTCACCTTCTTCTACCAGTGGTACGACGCGGACGGGCAGCTCCTTGGGGACACCTCCGTCCATACCTTCCCTGCCGCCAGTGCCGGGGAATATCCCTGCGCCTGCACCGTCACAGCCGTGGACAGCTACGGGCTTTCGGCCCGGGCGGACGGCACTGTCACCGCTGTCATCGCCAGAGCTCCGGTGACCTGCACCGTGCGCGATACCCGGCATGAATATGACGCCGGGGAGAAGCAGGCACAGGTGACTGTGGACACCGCTGTCCCGGGGCTGGGCATCCGGGAGAGTGACTACACCGTCCGCTATGAGCAGGGCGGAACGCCTGTCACCCCGGTGAACACCGGCAGCTATGACATTATACTCACGCTGGAAAATGACAACCTCCGGTTTGACGGCATGGACGGCAGTCTGCGGGAACAGAAGGCCGGTACGCTGGAGATCACCGGCACGACCTATCCCGAGGCCGACACCATGACCTGGCCCGAAGCCGGGGCGCTCACCTATGGCGAAACCCTGCGGGAAAGCGTCCTCACCGGCGGCGACCAGCAGGGGAAGGGCACCTATGCCTGGAAAACCCCCGAGGCCATTCCCACGGTGGAAAACACAGGCTGTACGGTGGTATTCACCCCGGACGACCCCAATTATGCCCCGGTGGAGCACACCGTTTCTGTGGCGGTGGCTCCCAGGGAGCTGACCATTGCGGGCGTCACTGCCCAGAACCGGGTCTATGACCCGGACAGCACTGCCGTAACCCTGACCGGCGGCAGCCTGGACGAATCCGCCATCGTCATCCGGGACGGGGTTCCGGACGATGCGGCGCTGGACAGCACCCGGGCCCGGGGCAGCATTGCCGTGCCGGACGCCGGAACCGCTCTGCCGGTAACGGTGAGCGGCTATGCCCTGACCGGAGCGGACGCCGTCAACTACACCCTGGCGCAGCCGGACTATGTCACGGTGGACATTGCCAGGGCAGCGGGAAGCGGTTCCGTGACCATAGCGGGCTGGACCTACGGGGACACCCCCTCCCAGCCGGTGGTGGTTTCGGATACCAACGGCACCGGATCGCTCACCTTCCGCTACACCGGCACCCTCTCTGACGGCACCGCCTATGACTCACCCGACCTCCCCTCTGAAGCCGGAAGCTATCAGGCAGCTGTGACCTTCGCCGCCACCGGAAACTATGAGGCTGTCACCGTACAGTCCGGGCCGTTCACTGTGGCGCAGCGGCGGATCACCGCCACCTGGAAGGGGCTGGACACCGTCTACAACGGGCTTCCCCAGTCCCCGGAAATTGCCGGACTGGTGGGCGTTGTCCCGGCGGATCAGGGCAAGGTCACCGTCCTGACCCAGACTACCGAACAGACCGACGCCGGCAGTTATCCCGGCGTCACTGCCCGGCTTTCGGGCGAGAGAATCCGCAACTATCTCCTTGGAAACGGTACGGTCACCTTTGTGATCCGCCCGACGGCAGTTCTCTTCCAGTCGTCGGAAAACAGCGTCCCCTATGACGGGCAGCCCCATACCGCCCGGGTCACCGCCCAGGCCCTGGGACAGGAGTTTGACCGGTTCACCCTCAGCTATCAGAGTACAGACGGTCCGGCAACCGACGCCCCCACCGAGCCGGGACGCTATACCATCCTGGCGGAGATCACCGACCCCAACTACCGCCACACCGGCAGCGCCGATGGCTCCCCCGAGCCGGTGGGAATCCTGGAGATCTATCAGACTGCCGCGCCGGCGGTCTATCCCATCACCTTCCTGCCCGGCGCTGAGGAGGTCACCGGAACCCCGCCCTCCCTGCCGGACAGCCTTGCCGGAAACCTGCTGTTCCTGCCCGGCTCCGGCACTCTGGAACGCACCGGATACCAGTTTATCGGCTGGGAATCCGGCGGCAGGATCTATCAGCCCGGCGCCAGCTTTACCATGCCGGCATCCGCGGTGACTTTCACCGCTGTATGGGCCGAAGCCTCCGGCGAGATCGGCGGCTCGGTGGTCTGGGACGATGAATCCGACCCCCAGCCTGCGGGACAGGTCCTGATCACCCTGACGCGGGGCAATCAGACGCTGGACGAAGTCCTCACCGATGCGGACGGCAGCTTTGCGTTCCGGCAGCTTCCGCCCGGAGCCTACAACCTGGTGGCCTCCTATGGCGAGATCACCCAGACCGAAAAAATCCTGCTCACCGGCTCTGAAACGGCCCAGTGTACCATCCGGCTGCCCCGGGGCAAGACCAATTCGGTGCTGAAAGTCCTGGACGGCGCACCGGATGTGGTGGTGGGCAATCTGGACCGGCTCTTTGACCAGCAGCCCGACCAGGTCTACACCGAAGCCGACCGCACCCTGGTGGAAAGCGGCGGCAAGGTGGAGATCTGCATGACCGTACAGGATTCCAGTCCGGCACCGGGCAGCGCCCTGGAAGAGGCGGTACAGAACGCCGGCAGCTTCCGGGAGGGGCTCACCCTGGCGCTCACCCTGGAGAAATCCCGGTTTGAAGCCAGCGGCGCTTCGCTGGGCGGAGCCGAACCCATCTCCGAGAGCAATCTGCTCATGGAGATCGTGATCCCTCTGGACGGCGGACTGCAGAACTGCCGGGAATACCGGGTGCTGCGGGAGCATGACAGCGGGATCGAGGAGATCCCCGCCGCCGGGAACCAGTGGGGCGAGTATTTCGTCCTCAATGAGGACCGGACGGTGCTCACCATCTTTGCGAAGCGGTTCTCGGACTATGCGGTGCTCTATTCCAACGCCCAGCCGGACCATGGCGGCGATGACAGTGATGACAGCGATTCAGACGATAGCTCTGACTCCCCGGCCCCGGCTGTGACCGAGCCATCGGAGCCCGCAGAACTGCCGCCGGAGAATACGGTCACCCCGGCTCCGGAGACAGCACCGGAACCGGATACCTCCGCTGTCCCTGAGTCCCCGGAAGAGCCGGAATCGCCGGCTCCGGAACAGCCGGCAGAACCCAGCGGCACCACAGACATTCCGGCTGGAAAGCCCTTTGTGCTGCTCAGTGCTGTGGGCGCCGCCGTCGCTGTCCTGCTGGCTGCCCTGCGTCATCCGAACCGGGGCAGGTCCCGCCTGCCTGCTGCGCTCACCGCCGCAGGCGCCGTGGGCGTTGCCCTGCTCACCACCGGCTGGAACGGCTTTGTCCTCGCCTCTCCCTGGACCCTGGCAGTGGCAGGACTTGCGCTTCTCACCGGCTGGCTGACCCGCCCGGACGGCAAATAATCCCCTGGCATCAGGCAGCCCTTTCCCGGGCTGATTTCTGATACACCCCATAACAAAAAGCAAAGCCCCCCTGGAACAGAACCACACTTGGTTCTATCCAGGGGGCTTTGCTGTATGCTGTTGTTTCTCCAGATGGGGACAGATCTCCCGCTATCCCAGCAGCAGAATCCGGCGGAAGAAATCATACTCCCCGTCCAGGCCGTCCATGAGCAGCATTTCAATGCTCTCCCGGTTCTCGTCCCAGCTGCTGCCGAACCACCCCAGGAAATGAGCCGATCCCACCACAGGGCCCAGTGCCGGGAGGGTTCCATAACAGGCCAGCTCTCCGCCATCGCCGCCCCGGAACGGCCAGGGACAGTCCCGGATCACCTCCCGGCGGTATCCCTCATGGTCATAGCCAATCCTCAGGCCAAAGCCATTCTCCCTCCAGGAGAGCTCCTCCGGCTCAGGCAGACGGTCGCCCCAGGGGAACAGGGCTCCGTTCTCCCCGCCGCAGAGATACTCCCAGAGATCGCCGTCCGGCAGGGTGAAACCCTCCTGCTCCAGACGCCGCCGCAGTTCCGCCGGGCTCTCCGGACGCAGGATCTCCGCCTGTATCTCCCCGCTTTTCAGCCGGGTCAGCCGGAGTTTGGGATTCCCCGGCTCAAAACTGTCAAAGATCACGCACCTGCTCCGGGGATTGCTTTGCAGCTGTGCCGCTGCCTTTTGTCCGGCCTCGCTCAATTCGTCCAGCGGGATCACACTGCTGTTTTCACAGCTGCGGGGAATCCGCTCTGCCAGCAGGGGCGGGATCGTCACCGTCCGCCGTGGAGTGGTGAGCAGCCGCAGGATCTCCTCCGGCTGGTACTGCCCGCCCCAGTATTCCAGAATGTCCTGCTCCAGTGCCGCAAGGAATCCGCTTTCCTCCGACTGCTCCGGCAGGCCATTCCAGCCCAGTTCGGTCCGCTTGCCCGGCAGGAATACAAACTCCGCCCCCTCCCTCTGATAGAGGGCTGTTTCCAGTTCCGTGCCCCACCGGCTGTAACGGACAATTCCCTTATAGTCCATGCCGGTTTCTGCCCCGATGGTCTTGGCAAGGGCTGCCTTTTCCTCCCGGGACATCGCCTTATACTCCTCCCAGTCCGGAAGATGGCTGCTGTGTTCCATTCTGTTTCCTCCTGTCTGCGGCCCGGGGATCAGAGTTCCTCTTTCTCAAAACCGGTGAAGTCGATCTTCCTGTGCTGATAAGCGGCGGAGAAATAGGCCGCTGCCTGTCCGGCGTCGGACACCAGATGCACCCACAGTTCTCCGCCCCGGGCGCCCGGGAAGCCGACCTCCACCGAATACCGGCCCTGATCCGGCCCCATCCGTGCCACCGCGCACTGGATAAACCAGTAGGCATTGGGGTTCTGCGGGTCCTGCTGCTCCAGGATCAGAAAGCTGTCCTGCTCCTGGTTCAGGCCATAAAGCCCCTCCTCCACCTGCTGCCAGGTGGGGTCAGAACAGGTGCCCGGGTCTACCCCCACAGTCAGAGTCCAGGGCAGTTCTGCCGATGGTCCCGGCAGGGCGGGGGTTTTGTTTTTACTCCAGGGAAAAAGCGCCATATTCTATACCTCCTGTATTCTATCTCCATGCATCGGAGCAGCGTTGGAAAAGTCCGCTCACCGCCGGACAGCACAGATCTCCCGGTCCGGCTGATCCGGCTCAAAGCGATCCTCCGAGACCCGCATCAGCTGGGTACCTGCGGGACTGTCCAGGTACCGGAAAATATCCGGGTCAAACTGCTGCCATACAATCCCCACCGGCACAAGCGCCAGATGACGATAATCGTCCAGATAGCCCGGCTCCTCGGTGCCCGAGGCGAAGAACCATCCGCTGTCCCCGTCCCGGTCGGTTTCGGTGCGCTCCATATAGCCCACCTTCCAGCCCTCATCCAGGATCTTCCGGGACACAATGGCATTCTGTGCCAGCAGCATCCGGCGCTGCCGCATGGCTGCATAGCTCTCGCCATGGCGCAGGAACTGCTGAATCGCTTCGGCCTCCGGAACTGCCCCATCCGCCGCCAGCAGCCGGATATCGGCGTCCCACCGCCGCTGCTCATCCGCCGCCTGCCGCAGCTGCACCGCCAGCCCGAGAAGCTCCTCCTCGGTATACTCCGCCGGGAGTGTCTCCTGCTTTTGCAGCCTGGTTCCCTGCTCCCCGTAGAGATAGACCGACACCGTGCCGTTCCGGTTGAGATGCAGCTTGACTGCCCCGAGATTTGCCTTGTCGTTATAAAACACCATAAAGGACGGCAGACGGTCATTGACATACCAGTCAAATTCAGTGCCATTCTGACTGTTCATATAAAAAACTGCCCCGTCCTGTTCCAGCTGCCGCGGGGTGACCTCGGGCAGCCATTCTGCCCGCTCCCGCTCGGCGATGGCACAGACCTGCTCCAGAATCCGATGCATTGCTGTATTCCCTCCCTGTTTTCCGGTTTCTGCCCCTGCTTTTGCAGGAGCTTCCTCCTCTATTATAAAAGCTGCCGGAGCCTGCTTCAATCCCGGTTTTATACAAAAATCCCCTCTCCTGATTCAGTTCAGGAGAGGGGGTCTGTTTTTAGATGAAAAATGGAAATCAGCTTTCACTATCGGATGCGATGAATGTCACGGTCAATCTTCACATTTTCCTGGGAAAACTTTTTCCGGTATTCTTTGGGCGACATTCCCTGCTGTTTCTTCCAGAATTTATAAAATCCTGCATAACTCTGAAATCCCAGTTTCAATGCAATAGCATCCATGGGTTCCCGGGATTCCAGAAGCAGATTTCGTCCTACCACCGACCGGCGGAAGTCCAGAAGCTGATAGAAATTCATGCCAAGGCGTTCTTTCAGAAGCTGGGAGAGATAAGCCGGACTGTAATGCAGGGAAGCTGCCACATCATTGAGTGAAGCTGTAGCGAAATTTTCCCGGATATATTTGACAACATACATCACCGCATTGGAATGGGTAGCACTGTGCACCGGTGCGAAATCCTTCTCCTTAATGGTGAGAATCCGCTCCAGAAGCCGGATCAGATCCAGAATCACCAGATCCTGCAGATTATAGGTACTGGAAAAGTCCGCGATCAGGATTTCCATGCTGCTGATAAGTTTGGCGCTGTTAGGCCAATGGAATAGAAAAGCATCCTTTTCCTGACTTTGCAGGATCTCACGGGCCGCCTGAATGGTTATACGATTGGAAAATGCTTTGGTTATGGCAAGATCCAAAGCTGTTTTCCGGATCATCAGAAGAAATACGCGTGTCCCTTCTGAAACCTGCGCCAGGTCCATATCGTGGATTCCGGATAAACAGAGAAAATCATTTCCCAGCATATAGATCCCGCCCCACATATCAATGCTCAGGGCACCTGTGCCATTGTATAGCCAGATCACAGCCAGATCATCTTCTGCAATATGGAACATCTCCCCTTCGTTCAGTTCCCGAAGATGAGCAATTTCAGTCTGCTTTCCATTCAGATCCATATGACAGGATTGATTTGTACATGTGATCATACAGCTCTCTCCTCACATTGATATTCAGGCTGGCTTCCCAGTCGGTATGGTATCAGCGGTCATCGCGGAAGATTTTCCCGCCCTTCATCACCAGTTTTATATTATTCGGATCGCACAGGATCTCCAGATCTTCCAGCGGATTACCATCTACAAAGAGCAGATCCGCAAAAGCTCCTTCCTCCAATACACCGATTTTTCCATCCGGATAAGGATTCTGGTATGTAGTAAGCTGGGAAAGCCGGAAAGCGTTGCCGGTTGCCGCCTTCAGGCCCCGGTAGTTTCCAAAGAACTCCTTGTACCGGCGCAGATCCGCCAGCTGACGGTCACAGGGCTCATCATCCACCCATTCCTCCCGGAACTGATCGGTACCAAATACAAAATTCAAATCGTATTTATTGATCAGCTCGGCCTGATGCAGAAGTCCTTCTGCCATCACCGAGCGATCCGGTTTGAACTTTACAACCGGAGTTCCCATAGCGGTAGGATAAGGCTTGGAACGCTTTACGGGCATACCGCCGTTTCCGCCAAACTGCGGGCAGACACAGATCCAGGCACCTGCCTCCCGGATACGCCGGGCATTGTCCTCGTTCATCAGGGTCGCATGTTCATAACTCATAACTCCTGCATCCAGAGCACGGTCAATGGACTGAGGAATATACAGATGTGCCATGACATAGGTACCATAATCCTTGGCCACCTGAACAGCAGCCTGGATCTCCTCCGGCGTGAACTGCACAGTGTACAAAGGATCAAATACAGATCCCATTCCACCGCCTGCCATGATCTTGATCTGGCTGGCGCCCAGGAACAGTTGTTGTCTGGCAGCTTTCAGCACTGCATCTGCTCCATCCGCATAGACAAACATGCCGCTGCGCATAACTGCATTCGCACGGTTCCCAGGAAGTTCCGCATCAGAATAGTAGACCGATGCATCATGACCGCTGGTCTGGACAATTGCCCCGTTGGAAGGGAAAATACGCGGTCCCTGCAGCATGCCATTGTCAATACAGTTCTTCAGTCCGACTGTAACACCTCCGGCGTCCCGGGCACTGGTAATGCCGCGCATAAGCATTTCCTGAGCATAGCGGGCAGACCGGAGAACAAATTCATCATAGCGATAGGTAGCACAGACCGGCACCGGAGCAGTAAAGGAAAAATGAATATGGGAATCCACCAGCCCCGGAATTACTGTATAACCTTCTGCATCCAGCACAGCGTCAAAAGCTTCGATGCTGCAGTCTCCCTGGAAAATCTCGGTGATTTTCCCATTTTCAAGGACAAAATTGCTCTGAGGATGGATCTGGTCCTGGGTTCCATCAAAATATCTGGCATTACGGATCAGTGTTTTCATAATGGCCTCCTTTTCCGGCTGTAAACCGGATATTTGTTTGTAAAGCGAAACCATCTGTATTTTTATGATGCGACATTTTTTGTGAAAAGTAAATACTCTTAGCCTGATTTCAAATAATGGAAACATTTATTGCGCTTTGGGAAACAAACAATGAAATTTGGTTCCTAAATGGAAATCTTTAGCCCGGAATGGGAAATTCCAATTCCCAAAACTCCGATGTATGATAAGGCTAAAGAGCACGAAACCATCTCTGCACCTTTACAAACCTGATCCAGTCCAAATGATTTGGAGAGGAGAATGAACATGAAAGAAGAAAAAAAGAAAGCATTCAAAATGCCGCACCTGATGGTAATCATCTTCTGTCTGATCTTCTTTATGAGTGCAATGACCTATATCATTCCAGCAGGTCAGTTCGCAACAGATCCTCAGACAGGCCAGCTGATAGGAAGTGAATTCCATTTCCTTGGCTACCAGACTCCTGTCAGTCCCTGGCAGGCAATTCTCTATATCAAGGATGGTATTGTCAATTCCGGCACCATTATTGCCACTCTGTTTGCCGCCGGCGGTCTGACCGGCGTTGTACTGGCAACCAAATCCATTGACAATCTTATCGACTACGCTATCTATCGCCTGCAGAACAAGGGACTGGATATCCTGATCCCGCTGCTCACTCTGGTATTTCTGCTGTTCGGTACTTTTCCGGTGGCGACTATGTCATTGCCATGGTTCCCATTGGCCTGATGATTGCCAAAAAGCTGAAGGTTGACCCCATTGTGGGATTCAGCGTTGTAATTGTAGCAATCGTATTGGGAGGCGCTTCTTCTCCCACCAATGTCATGCTTCCTCAGATGATGATGGAAGTTCCGCTGTATTCCGGTTTTGGCATGCGGCTGCTGCTGAATATTCCAGTCTATATCATTGTGATCCTCTATATCTGGAAATATGCAAAGAAGGTAGCAGCCAATCCTGCCAGTTCAGCCCTTGGACTGTCCGGCTGGCAGAATGAACTGGATGCCGATGGTCAGGAAGCCATGAAAACCGCAGCCCTGAAAACCCAGGATATCCTCGTTACTCTGGTCTATTTCGTGCATCCAATCATTATTGTGATTCTCACCACAAAAATGGGATATGGTCAGGAAGCGCTTCCCGCTGTTATGATCCTTACTGCCTTTGCAATCGGCCTGATCCGCCGCTTTGACCTGGATGCAATCTGTGATCTGTTTGCAAAAGGTTGCGCTGGTATGGCCTTTGTATCCTTTATCATCGGCTGTGCCAATGCTATGAGCCTGGTTATGGGCAACGGCAATATCCTTCACACTATTGTGTGGGCACTTTGTCTGCCTCTGCAGCAGCTTGGCCCCAGCCTAGCAGCTATTGGCATTGCCATAGTTGTCACTCTGATCAATCTGATTATCCCCTCGGCCTCTGCCAAGGTAGCTATTCTCTGCCCGATCATTGCCCCCATGTGTGATGCCCTTGGCATCAACCGTCAGATCGGCGTCACTGCCTTCAAATACGGCGACTCCATCACCAATGTGGTTTCGCCGGTACTGGGTATGCTGGTAGGCGGACTGGAAGTTGCGAAAATCCCCTTCGACAAATATGTAAAGTGGATTATGCCGCTGGTGCTGATCCTTCTGGTCTATGCCTATGCTACCCTGTATTTCCTGGGTGCAATCGGCTGGACCGGTCTGTAAAAAATGAGAGGTGCTTGGAATGAACGCATTAAATCTGACTGCGCAATACGAAGACTACATGATTGGTCTGCGCCGGTGGTTCCACGAAAATCCAGAGCTGTCCGGCAGAGAGGAAAAGACCATTGCGAAAATTGACGCTGAACTCACCGACATGGGAATTGAACATATCATTGTGGAAAACGGTGGTATCCTGGGCTGGGTACGCGGACGGAATCCCGGAGGCAAAACCATTCTTCTGCGGGCAGACTGCGACGCTTTGCCGGTTCAGGAGAAGGACAACCTCAACGGTACCCGCACCTGCTGGAGTAAAAACGCAGGTGTAATGCACGCCTGCGGCCATGACGCCCATACCGCAATGCTGCTGGGCGCAGCCCGGGTTTTGCAGGAACACCAGGAAGAACTGGATGGAGATGTACTGCTCTGCTTTGAGCGGGGAGAAGAAGGCGGCGGAAATGTGAAATATCTCTTCGCCTATATGGAACAGCATTCGATTCATGTGGACTGTTGTTTTGGCCTGCATGTCAATGTGCCGGCACCCACCGGTTCCATTATCATCAATGACACCGATACGCTTGCCGGAGCGATGGGATTTGAAGTCACCCTGGAAGGACAGGGCGGACATGGCTCCCGTCCGGATCAGGCGATAAACCCCATCGATTGCTTCTTTGCAATCTATCAGCGTCTGGAAGCCTTGCGGCTGACCAGTATTGATCCATTCAAGACCTGCACCTATTCTGTAGGTGCGCTTCATGCGGGGAAACAGGGGAATGTGATTCCACAGACTCTCACCTTCGCCGGCAGTATGCGCTGCTTTGATTCTGAGGGTGTAGGCATGACTTTTTATAAGGAGTTCCGCCATGTGATTGACTGTACAGCAGAAGCTTATCACTGCAAGGTACGGTATGACCGGTATTCTCTTCCGGGACTGGCAACTGTGAATGATGTGGAATGCTCTGCCTTTGCGAAAAAGGTTCTGGCAGAGGAATTCGGCACCGATCAGATTCTGACCGCCGAACCTCAGATGGGCTCTGAGAGCTTCAGCCAATATCTTCGGCAATGGCCGGGTGTATTCGGACTGTTGGGTGTCCACGCTCCGGAAAAGGGTACCGGAGCCGCCAATCACAATGAAGCCTTTGATGTGGATGAAGCAGCCCTTAAATACGGCGCTGCCGCCCATGTGAAGTATGCTGTGGAATTTCTGAAGTCGGATTTCAAAACAACACATATGGAAAAGCTCAGCTTCCGTGAGCTGCTGAAGCGGCAGGGCAGAACCGATGATCTCGAACTGCTGTATCCGTAACACCCCTGTTTGTGCAGACATAAGCGAAAAGCAGGACCCAGTCAAAAACTGCGGTCCTGCTTTTCTGTATTTTCCTACAATGTATCCGTCATTCTGGCTCTGCCCTGAAACAGCGCTCATCTTCAGTGCTGAATCGGGAGAGGGATTTTGTTTTGCTGC
>ERZ827528.3692-NODE-3692-length-12193-cov-2.898748_pt1 | contig 12193 bp, 16 predicted proteins | sample MGYA00519768_ERZ827528 | MGnify/ENA primary metagenome ERZ827528 (study PRJEB31778, sample SAMEA3449343) | human gut metagenome | biome: human gut; feature: human-associated habitat; material: faeces | place: United Kingdom | collected 2010/2012 ...
TGAAAGGATATATATCGCTAGATCTTTTATAGAAAGTGCAGTTCATCATATTTTAAGAAATATGAGACATTATAAAGTTGATAATGAACTTATATTAAAAATACAAAAAGAAGCTGAAAATTTAAAATACGTTGAAGATATAGAAACTTTAATGGGTATTGAAGGAAGAATAAGAAAAACTTATTATAAATCATTTAATGAGATATTTAAAAATAGATTTACTTTTGGTAAAAGAGAAAAAAGACCACCTAAAGATCCTATAAATGCATTGATATCTTTTGGAAATAGTATAATGTATACTAATGTATTGAAAGAAATTTATAAAACACAGCTAGATCCAACAATTAGTTTTTTACATGAACCCTCTACAAAGAGATTTTCTTTAAGTCTAGATATTGCAGAAATTTTTAAACCTTTAATAATTGATCCTATAATATTTAGTCTTGTAAATAATAAAAGATTAAATAAGAGTGATTTTACATATGAAGAAGAGATTTGCTATTTAAATGAAAGTGGAAAGAAAAAGTTTTTATCAGATTTTGAGGGGAAAATGAATACAACTATTAAACATAGAAAGTTAAATAGACAAGTTTCTTATAGATATTTTATTAGACTTGAATGTTATAAATTGATTAAACATTTTATTGGAGATGAAAAATATAAAGTATTGAAGGCTTGGTGGTAGTATGTTTGTAATAGTAACTTATGATATTTGTGAACAAAAACAGCTTAATAAAGTTAGAAAGCATTTGAAAAAATACTTAATTTGGAGTCAAAATTCTGTATTTGAGGGAGAAATTACTCCAGGTAAATTACATAAATGTATGAGTGAATTAGAAAAATATATAGATAGAAGAGAAGATTCTATATATGTTTATGAGGTAAAAAATCCTAAAAATATTAGTAAGTCTGTATACGGTCAAGAAAAGAGTTTTGATGAAATGTTTTTATAATTGCAGTGAGGGGGTTTATGATAATATATTGGCTAGATGAGTTGGTTTTACTTGACCTTAGAGGTTATTATTGTATTTATAAAATATCTCCCAAAAGGAGCCATTGAAAATGCCGTGCTAAAATTACTCCACATAAACTTTTCAGGCACCATAGTTGGTGGTGTTTGAATAACTTCAAAGCTTGATTTTAATGAAGATGCTATCATCCAATAAAATGGGAACAGCGTTATTATAGCAAAGGCAACTAATAAGAAGTATTTAATGGCTGCTTTTATATTATTCTTAGTTTTCATTTTTACACCTCTTAGTAATGAATCTTATTACGCGCTACAGTTTTTTGAACTAAAGTTACTGTTAATATAATAATTAAAAGAACAACTGAAGCTGCAAATGCTAATGGGAAATCCTGATCTCCATAGAATCTATCTATTATATATCTAACCACCGTTGATACTGCACCATCTAAAGTACGTCCCCCAAATAAAACATAAACCTCAGTATAAACCTTAAATGCTGCAATTAAACTTATAACATATGTATATGCAATCATAGGTGAAACTAATTTAACAGTTATTTTTCTAAATATTGTTCCACTAGTTGCTTGGTCAATCTTCGCTGCTTGATAATATTGTGGATTAATTGAAGCTATTCCTGTTGTTAAAATCAACGTATTGAAAGCTAAACTTTTCCAAACTGCAAAAATTATTAATGCTATCATCGCATACTTAGGATCATTTAACCAGTTTATAGGGCTAATCCCTACCTTACCTAAAATAAAATTAATTAGTGTGATATAATACATAAGATTAGTAAGATAATTAGGAGGATACATATGTTATTATTAGCAGATAAATGGAAAGATTATGAACTTATAGATATGGGTAACGGAGAAAAATTAGAACGTTGGGGAGATATAGTACTTAGAAGACCAGATCCTCAAGTTATGTGGCCAATTAAAAACGAAAGTGGACTTTGGAAAAATCCTCATGGTCATTACCACAGAAGTGCAAAAGGTGGCGGACACTGGGAAACTAAAAAGAAATACCCACAAAAATGGACAGTAAATTACCACGGATTAAAATTCAATATAAGTCCAACAGGATTTAAACATACAGGTTTATTCCCTGAGCAAGCAGCTAACTGGGACTGGCAAATGGATATGATAAAAAAAGCAAATAGACCAATAAAAGTACTTAACTTATTTGCATATACTGGAGGAGCTACAGTAGCTTGTGCAGCAGCAGGAGCAGAAGTATGTCACGTTGATGCATCTAAAGGTATGGTTACTTGGGCAAAAGAAAACTTACAAACTTCAGGACTTGGAGATAGAAAAGTAAGATTTATAGTAGATGATGTTGTTAAATTCGTAGAAAGAGAAATAAGAAGAGGAAATAAATACGATGCTATAATCATGGACCCACCTTCATACGGAAGAGGACCAAAAGGAGAAGTTTGGCAAATAGAAGAGAAATTATATGGTTTAGTTGAATTATGTACAAAAGTATTATCAGACAATCCTTTATTCTTCTTAATAAACTCTTATACAACAGGTTTATCTCCAATAATACTTGAACATATATTAGATGCTACAGTTGCTAGAAAAGCTAAAGGTGGAAATATATATGCAGGAGAAATAGGAATACCAACATCAAGAGATGGAAAAGTTCTTCCATGTGGTATATTTGGAAGATGGGAGAGTACAAAATAATGATTAAAGTTCTATATGAAGATAATCATTTATTAGTAGTAGAAAAACCTGTAAACATATTATCTCAAGGTGACAATACAAGTGATGATGATATGGTAAATCTTTTAAAAAAATATTTAAAAGAAAAATATAATAAACCAGGAAATGTATTTGTTGGTCTTGTTCATAGACTAGATAGGCCTGTAGGAGGTTGTATGGTTTTTGCCAAAACTTCTAAAGCAGCTTCTAGATTATCAGAACAAGTAAGAAATAAATCATTCAAGAAAACTTATAGAGCTGTTATTCATGGAAAAATGAATAAACAAGAAGATAATCTTATGGATTATTTATATAAAAATAAAAAGACTAATATGGTAAGTGTGGTTAGTAAAAATACTAAAGACGCTAAAGACGCTAGATTATCTTATGAAACGCTAGATTTTAAAAAGAATTTTAGTCTTGTTCAAATAGATTTACAAACAGGTAGACCACATCAAATAAGGGTACAGTTTGCGAGTAGAAAACATCCTCTATTTGGAGATCAAAGATATGGTCAAAATTTAAATAAAGTAGGTCAGCAAATTGCCCTATGGTCTTACAAAATAGAAATAGACCATCCTACAACAAAAGAAAGAATGGAATTTGTTTGCGATACTCCAAATGAATATCCATGGAACATTTTTAATGTTTAAATAAGGAGATATTATGGAAAGATACACAGGGTTTTATATTGATAAACCTTATGGAAATAATGTTTTTTCATATGAAGAAAGAGAAAATAAAAGAATTTTTGTACCTAAATTAATAGAAGGCACTTTAGATGATGTATTGGTTGGAGAGAATATAGTTTTTAACGAGATTGATGAAGATGTTGAAATTAAAGCAAAAGGACTTAAAAATTTAGTCCAATATAAACTAAATGATAAAACTATCTATGTTTTTGATAATCACAATCATGCCTTTTATTTTTGGAATAAAAGTTTAAAAAATAATGAATTTAATAAAGGTTGTCAATTAGTTCATGTTGACCAACATAAAGACATGAGAGAGCCTGAAAATTATGATGTTGATATAGAAAATTTAGATAATGTATTTAATTACACAAATCAAGTCCTTAATGTGGGGAACTTTATTCAACCGGCATTAAAGAAAGGAATTTTCTCGAATGTAATAATAATTGATAGTTCTTATGGATTTGATATAAAAGTAGAAGGAGAATATGTTTTAGATATAGATTTAGATATATTCTCAAAAGATATGGATTATATCCCTTATGATTTTAGAGTTGATAAGATAAAAAAATTAATAGAAGAGGCAAAAGTTATAACTATTGCAAGTAGTCCTTATTTTATAGAACAAGACCATGCTATTAAAGTATTAAAAGAACTATTTAATTGTGATATAATAAAATAGTTAAAAATTAAATTACAATAAAATTTAGGAGGAGCGTTAATATGAATTTATTAACTAAATGGAGAGAATTAAGCGAAAACCTTGAAACTCAAGAAGCTGAAATAAAATTCTGGGAAGAATACTTAAAAGTAGAAGCTTCAATATACAATGAAATATTAAACAACAAAGTAGAAGTAGTAGAAGGTAAAGTTGCAGATTTAGCAGCTAAATACAATACTTCAGTTGAATACTTCATGGGATTCATAGATGGAATAAGCGAAAGTTTAAAAGAAGATGTTGTTTTAGAAGAAATAGAAGCTGATTCTGAAATATCTTTAAAAATAGATTTCGAAAAATTATACTTCAATATGTTATCTGTAGAAGCTGAATGGTTATACACTTTACCAGGTTGGGAAGGTATGTTATCAGTAGAAAAAAGAAAAGAAATAGAAAAAGCATACAAAAAAACTAAAACTGTTGTTAAAGAAAAAACAGTTGGAAGAAATGATGCATGTCCATGTGGAAGCGGTAAAAAATACAAAAAATGCTGTGGAAAATAATTTTTTTAGACTGCCTATTATAGGCAGTCTTTTTTTGTAAACAAATTTATTTTATAAAGTAATCATACAAAGTAACAATTATTATTCAAAAATATGGAAAAACTGTTTGCAAAATAGTTACAAAAATGTAATAATATTAATATGATATATTACAAAATAATTACAAATTTAAAAATGTATAAACACGAAAGGGGTTGAATGAATATAGTTTTATTGACTATATAAAATTATGGGAAAGTGTAAGAGGAAAATAGTAGCATTTGTACTATTTATAACAATGGCAATGCCAATTTTAGCAAAGCCAACAGAGACATATGCTGCATCATCTAAATCAAGTAAGATTATAACTCTTGCTAAAAAACAATTAGGTAAAAAATATGTATGGGCAAAATCAGGGCCATCATCATTTGATTGTTCTGGATTCACATATTATGTAATAAAGAAAACAACAGGAAAAACTATTCCAAGAAGTTCAACTAGTCAAGGTAAATATGGCAAATACGTAAGCAGAAAAAATCTGCGAAAAGGAGATTTAGTATTCTTTGCTACAACAGGCAAGGGAAGAGTATCTCATGCAGGAATTTATTTAGGAAATAATCAATTTATTCACGCTTCATCAAGCAAAGGTAAGGTTGTAATTTCAAGTATGGCAAGTGGTCATTACTATAAAACTTTTGTAAATGGAAGAAGAGTAGCTTAAATTTTAACATATAGAGATTTAAGGCGATAAACAGCTATTAGCTACTTATCGCTTTTTTTATTGCATCTATTATTTTATTTTTGAAATTATTAATATCTATATCTTGGATTTCTATGGGAACTTGTATTTTTTCAAATAAGTCAAATATCATTTCATCCGTAAATTCACATACTTTTGTATCGCCAATAATTACATTCTCATATCGTCCGTACTGTTGTCTTATATCATATATATCAACAGCATTAATAAATTTATTTAATTCATCAAATTTAAGTACCCATCCTGGAGTTATATAAAGATTAGTTTCAGGATCTTTTTTTCTTTCATCTCCTATAATTAGCTCTATGCAATTTGCATCCTTAAATGTAATTATATTATTATAACCCTTCAAAAATTCATAAAATTTATAATGACATTTGCTACCGTATAACAAAATAACTTTATATGATTTTAATTTGTCTAAATTAGCAGTAATTTCATATTTTAATTTATTTAAATTAGTATGTAGTCCAAAGGGTAAATACTTAACTTCTATATCCTGTTCAAATATTTTTTCCTCTTTTATTTCTTTTAAGATTTTATTTAGTTCTGGTTCAAAAACACCGCATGATAAAATAAATATATTCATGTATCTATAAATCCCCCTTTTTTAATTATAAACTTCCTACTTAAATAAATTATAAATTATAAATAATTTTATATGAATAAAGTATAAATTTGTTTTTATTGTTTATAAAATTTAACAAAATATCTTTTTTATCAACATATGAACAAAATATTTTTTTAAACATACTATAAATAAAAAGTGTTTATTTAAGGAGGGGGACCATGAAAGAAGGAGATATAGTAACTAGAAAATCTTATAATCAAGATATAATATTCAAAATAACAGGATTTTCGAAGGATGAAAACAACAAAAAAATAGCACTTTTAAAAGGTGTAGCATTTAGATTAATAGCTGATGCATATTTGGATGACTTAGTATTGGTTGAAAAAAATGATATAAGAGAATTTTTAATAGATAAAAATGTTCAAAACTTATTATATAGATCTGTAATTGATGCAAAGGAAAGACAAAATATGTATAGAGGAGCTCCTAAATTGCAATCTAGTACTAATGTTTATGGAATACCGGGAAAGGTTTTACAAATAGATGGGGATAAAGAATATTTAAAAATATGTTTAGATGTTTATACTGAACTTGGAATACCTGCAGTAGGGGTGGCTATTCCAGAAGCAAATCAATATAGAGAAGTTAAATCGCTTTTAGAAAAACATAAACCAGATATTTTAGTAGTTACAGGTCATGATGCCATAACATCTAAAAAAGGAAACTTAAAAGATATAAACAATTATAAAAACTCTTATAATTTTATAAAATGCGTAAGAGAAGCAAGAAAATGGCAACCAGATTTTGATAACTTAGTGATTTTTGCAGGTGCTTGTCAATCAAATTATGAGCAAATAATAAGGTCAGGAGCTAATTATGCGAGCTCTCCAGGAAGGATAATGATACATGCTCTAGATCCTGTTTTTATAGTTGAAAAAATAGCTTGCTCAAGAATTGATATGGTTGTGCCCATAGAAGAAGTAATAGAACAAACAATAACAGGTTATAAAGGGATAGGTGGATTTGAAACAAGGGGAAAATTTAGATGGGCAATGCCTAGATTAATATAAATCAATATTAAAATTATTATTTAATAAAATTATACTGTATTCTTTTAAAATAGTATTGACAATTAGCTCAAAAATATATAAAATAATTAGTTAAAACATTTGACAGAACCCTCTTTTTGTGATATTATGTAAACATAGAAACTAAAAGAGGGTGATATTATGGCTACTGTTCAAACTTTAGATAATATTAGATTAAGTTTGAAAAAACATTTAGGTAAGAGGATAATATTAAAGGCAAATAAGGGAAGGAAACAGGTTATGACAAGAAGGGGAATATTAGAAAATGTCTATCCTAGTGTTTTCATTGTAAAATTAGAGGCAAGTGGAAGTGGATACCAAAGAGTATCTTATAGCTATTCTGACTTGTTAACAGAAAATGTTAAATTACAAGTTTTTAAAGAAAGTAAAAAAGCGGAAAATGAATTAAGTGTGAGTTAGAATTATACCTATTAAATTAGGTGTAATTTTTTTTTTGCTCTTTAAATATAAATATAGTGTGATAGTTATTTATATTTAGGAGGGGCAAATATGGAATTAATCAAAGATATAATAAAAATAGATAGCAGAATAGATTTTGGTAAATATCAAACATTTATTGAATCGGAAGCAGTAGTACCAGACATTAAGTCTGATGTTTATGAAATCATTGATACTCAAGGATACATAGCATTGAGTAAAATTGAGGTATCAGATGGAAAGCTTGTTTGTAGGGGATTCCTTAATTATAATGTAATTTATATTGCCGATGATAAAACTACTTTATCAAATATTAATGGAAAAGTAGATATTAATGAAGTTGTTGAGAAAGATAATATAGTTCAAGATATGGAATATATGTTATATCCTGAAATTGAACATATTGACTGTACCATATTAAATGAAAGAAAAATAAGAATCGGGGCACTTATGAATATTAAGGGAAGTTTATTTGAAAAGCAAAGACTTGATATTGTAAAAGATGTCTCTCAAGTTGAATGTATTCAAAAGCATAGAAAAGAAATAGCATATCAAGATATTGTTGGAATAGAAAAAACAGAAAGTGTTATAAGAGATACTATTGCCATAAGTTCAGAAGAAGTTGCTGCCATAATTAATATTACTCCAGTTGTGAAAGTTAAGGAAAGTAGAATTACTGATAATAAAGTAATAATAGGTGGAGTTCTAGAAATTAATCCTTTAGCTTGTACTATGGAAGGTGATGCAGTAGAACTAGATAAAGTTGGAATAGATTTCACTCAGTTTATAGAAGTTCCAGGTGCATTTGATGGAATGCAAGAAGAAACATTATTAAGCATTGGAGATTTTGATTATAACTTTAGAGAAAATTCTGAGAGTAATACATCTATGCTAGAGATAGAATGTACAGTATGTTGTAAAGTAAAAGTTACTGACGAAGTTACAAGAGAAGTTTTACAAGATGCATATTCACCACAAAAAATAGTTAAATTTGACTATAGATTAATAAATTTAAATAAAACTCTATGTTCTATGACAGATAATTTTACAGTGAGAGAAACATTAAATTCTCCAGATGATAATATACAAATTAAGGATATTGTAAGTGTATGCCCATCTATATCAATAGAAAATGCTTATGTAGAAGGTAATAAAAGTATAATACAAGGAATAATAAAAGCAGTTATATTATTTGTACCTGTAGAAGGTGAAAAAATGATATATAAAATATCTGATGAAATTCCTTTTGAAAATGATGTAACGATTGAGAATGTAAGTGATACTTGTTCTATATTTAATACTGTATGCATAGATAAAGTTGAAGCAGATTTAAATAGGGAACAAATAGATTTAGTAGTAAAGGTAAGAAGATTTACAGAAGCTATAGAGAAAAAATCAGAAAGTTTTATTATAAAAGGTGAAGATCAAGGTGATTATGATCTTTCTATGGCACCAAGTATAATAGTTTATGTCTGCAAAGACGGAGATAATCTATGGGATATAGCTAAAAAATATAATACAACTGAAGAAGAAATTGCAGAAGTAAATGAAATAAAGTTGGATGAACCAATTAAAGCAGGAAAATGTTTGATTTTACAAAAAAAAGTATCAAATATAGATTAGTAAACTAACAAAAGAACAAAATAATAGGGGATAAAACCCCTATTATTTTGTTTTTGTAGTATAATAATTATAATTCAAGAATCCATTATACGAAGTACACTTACATACAAGGAGGATAAAATGAATTCTATACAACTAAAAAGTCGAGCTAAAATTAATTTATCTATAGATGTATTAGGGAAAAGAGAAGATGGATATCATTTAGTTGAGATGATAATGCAAACTATTGATTTATTTGATAAAATAAAGATTTTTTCTCTAAAAGAAGATACTATAATAATAGAGAGTAATAGTTTAGATATACCTTTGGATAGTACAAATATTGTTTATAAAGCAGCAGATTTAATAAAAAAACAATATAATATAAAAGAAGGTGTAAAAATAATTATTGAAAAAAATATACCAATTGCAGCAGGCATGGCAGGTGGCAGTAGTAATGCAGCCGCAGTTTTAGTAGGTTTAAACCAATTATGGCAACTTAAATTAAGTGAAAATAAACTAAAAGAATTGGGATTAAAATTGGGAGCTGATGTGCCATTTTGCATAGGGGGACAAACAGCTTTAGCTGAAAATATAGGTGAGAAATTAACAAAAATAGATGGCTTATCAGAAAATATATTTATATTAGTTTGTAAGCCAGAATTATTTGTGTCTACAAAAGAAATTTATGAAGAAATTGACTCGAAAATTATTGAAAAAAGACCAAATAATAAATTATTAATTCAGCTATTAAAAGAAAATAAAATTCAACAAATAGCTGATAATATGTATAACGTATTAGAAGAGGTTACTAGGGAGAGATATCCAGTTATAGAAGAAATAGAAAAAATTATGATGGAAAATGATGCTCTAGGATCAATGATGAGTGGGAGTGGACCAACAGTTTTTGGTTTATATAGAAATAGGGAAGATGCTGAAAACTGTAAAAATAAGTTATTGAAAAAGTTTAGCCAAGTGTACATAGTTAAAAGCCATAATAAGGGGGTTGAAATATATGGATAGTTTAACAAAAATTAATTTGGATAATTACAAACCATTAAGAGATGTAGTATTTGAAAACTTAAGAGCAGCTATATTGGATGGAAACCTTAAAGCAGGACAAAGACTTATGGAAGTTCAATTAGCAGAACAATTAGGAGTAAGTAGAACACCTATAAGGGAAGCAATAAGAAAGTTAGAGTTAGAAGGTTTAGTAGTTATGTTACCAAGAAAAGGAGCTTATGTAGCTAATATGTCATTTAAAGATTTAATAGATGTGTTAGAAATAAGAGCTAGCTTAGAAGGATTGGCAGCATATTTAGCAGCAGAAAGAAGAAGCGATGAAGAAATCGTTGCTTTAGAAAAAGTAGCAAAGGAATTTGAAACTTGTGTAAGAGAAGCTGATATAGAAGGTGTTTTAAAAAAGGATATTGATTTTCATGAGAAGATATTTATGATGGCAAATAATAAAAAATTATATCAACTTATAACATCGCTATGGGAACAAGTTCATAGGTTTAGGGTGACATATGTTTCTAATTATGATGCATCATTAAGTTTAGTAGAAGAGCATAATAGAATATTACAAGCTATAAAAACAGGAGATGGGGAATTAGCCAAGAAGTATGCAACTGAGCATATAGAATTGGCAGAGCAATTTTTCATGGAAAATACAGCAAATATTTAAGCAATATTGGAATTATAATTTAAGAAGGCTAGGCCTTCTTTTTTTAATACAAAATCACATACTGCTTCTAAAGAATTAATAAATTCTTCATTAACATTTAATTTTTCTTGTCTATTATCAGTATAAATCATTTTTAAACTCCTTCTATGTATAACTTCTTACATGATTAATTTTTTAAATCATAAATAAATAAGAAGGCTTTCACCTTCTCATCTACTTTTCTTCCTTAGGATACTCTACCCTTTTATGATAAAGTCCATTTAAAACTTTTAAAAAACATTTCTTTATAGTAGCAATATCTTTTAAAGTTAGTTCACAGTCATCTAATTGATGAGAATTCAACTTATCATTAATGATATTATTAACCATATCTTCTATTTTTTCAATAGTAGGCTCTTTAATTGAACGTACAGCTGCTTCAACACTATCTGCCAGCATTACTATACCTGCTTCTCTTGAACTTGGAATTGGACCTTCATATCTAAAATCCTCTTCTTTAACATCATCTGGATTATCTGAATTTTTCTTTGCTGTAAAATAGAAGTATTTCACCAGAGTAGTTCCATGATGCTCTAATATTACATCTTTAATGACCTTAGGCAACTTATATTCATCAGCTAGCTCACCACCATCTTTTACATGAGAAATAATAAGTGATGCACTTAAATTTGGATTTATCCTATTATGTGGTTTTCACCAAAGAAAAGAGGTCTTACTATCTTTCCAACATCATGATAATACGCTCCAACCCTTACAATTACCGAGTTAGCATTTATCTCCTCTGCTGCTACTTCAGCTAGATTAGCTACCATAATACTATGATGATATGTTCCTGGTGCCTCCATAAGAAGTCTTTTTAATAGTGGACTATTTGGATTAGCTAGCTCTAGCAAACTCATATTAGTAGTTATATTGAAACTTGATTCTAAAAATGGTAGCATCCCTATGGCAAGAACTCCAGAAATAACAGAACTTAAAGCTGCACATCCTGTATTTTTTAATATTACAGTTATATCACTTGATAAAAGCATTCCTGTAGCAAACACAACTATAGATACTACTATTCCCACATATACTGTTGAATATAAGATGTCATTTCTTTGGGTAGCTCTTTTTAATGTGCTTACTGCAACCATTATACTTAATAACGCCATAAGAATAAATTGTGGATCGAATTCAACTATGATACTTACTAAAATTAAATTTATTATATTTATTAAAAGAGAGATTCTATGATTTATTAGTACTGCCATAATCATTGGTACACAAGCAATAGGAATTATAAATATAGATAAGCTCTTTAATCCAAAGGATAATATAAGTGTTATTATATTAAGCAATAAAATTAAAATGGCCATTTTATAATTTTGTGCTATTTCTTTCTTTATTATGAAATACTCCAATGCAAAAACAGTCATAACTAAAACACCTAAAATTATATAAGTCACCAATGAACCTCTTCCCATATAATCGCCA
>ERZ827528.3693-NODE-3693-length-12192-cov-4.416083_pt1 | contig 12192 bp, 9 predicted proteins | sample MGYA00519768_ERZ827528 | MGnify/ENA primary metagenome ERZ827528 (study PRJEB31778, sample SAMEA3449343) | human gut metagenome | biome: human gut; feature: human-associated habitat; material: faeces | place: United Kingdom | collected 2010/2012 ...
TTCTTTAGCTTCATTATATTGGAAAGCAGGGGAAAGGACAAATCTGCAAAAAGGGACAAAAAATAAGCGTACCACTATTTCTAATGATACGCTTATCGTATTTAACTGTTAATCAAGGTCTATGAATACCCTTACAGTGGTATCTCTCCACTGATTTTTCCTTACATACTGTCCGTTAGCCTTTCGATAGGCTGCTGCCTGCTCGAAACTAAGCGGCAATTCAAAGGAAAGAGAACTCCTACCTATTTGCAATAGCAGCCTGAGCTGCGCTGAGGCGTGCGATCGGCACGCGGAAGGGCGAGCAGGAGACATAATCAAGGCCGATATCGTTGCAGAACTCGACAGAGCTCGGGTCGCCGCCGTGCTCACCGCAGATACCGCAGTGGAGCTTCGGGTTGACGGGCTTGCTGAGCGCAATGGTCATCTGCATGAGCTTGCCGACGCCGTTCTGATCAAGCTTTGCGAACGGATCGTTCTCAAAGATCTTGGTGTCATAGTAAGCGTTGAGGAACTTGCCTGCATCGTCACGGCTGAAGCCGAAGGTCATCTGAGTCAGGTCGTTGGTACCGAAGCAGAAGAAATCAGCCTCAGCAGCGATCTCGTCGGCGGTGAGAGCCGCTCTCGGGATCTCGATCATGGTGCCGACCTCATACTCGAGATCAATACCGGCAGCCTTTATCTCAGCGTCGGCAACCTCGACAACGATCTTCTTGACGAACTTGAACTCCTTGACGTCGCCGACAAGCGGGATCATGATCTCGGGAACGATCTTCCAATCGGGATGCTTCTTCTGAACATTGATAGCAGCGCGGATAACGGCAGCGGTCTGCATCTTTGCGATTTCGGGATAGGTGACGGTCAGGCGGCAGCCGCGGTGACCCATCATCGGGTTGAACTCGTGGAGAGAAGCGATGATAGCCTTGATCTCATCAACGGACTTGTGCTTCGCAGCCGCAAGAGCCTCGATGTCAGCCTCCTCGGTGGGAACAAACTCATGGAGAGGCGGATCAAGGAAGCGGATGGTTACCGGCTTGCCCTCGAGGGTCTCATAGAGCTTCTCGAAGTCGCCCTGCTGATAGGGAAGAATCTTCTCAAGAGCTTCTTCTCTCTCTTCAACAGTATCGGAGCAGATCATCTCGCGGAAAGCAGCGATTCTGTCAGCCTCGAAGAACATATGCTCTGTACGGCAAAGGCCGATGCCCTCTGCGCCGAGCTCAACAGCCTTGGCTGCGTCGCGCGGGGTGTCTGCGTTGGTGCGAACCTGAAGGGTTCTGTACTTATCAGCCCAGCCCATGATTCTGCCGAACTCGCCTGCGATGGAAGCGTCGACAGTCGGGATGATGCCGTCATAGATGTTACCGGTGGAGCCGTCGATGGAGATGAAGTCGCCCTCATGGAAGGTCTTGCCTGCAAGGGTGAACTTCTTGTTCTCCTCGTCCATGATGATCTCGGAGCAGCCGGAGACGCAGCAGGTACCCATACCACGGGCAACAACAGCTGCGTGAGAGGTCATACCGCCGCGGACAGTCAGGATACCCTGAGATGCCTTCATGCCGGTGATGTCCTCGGGAGAAGTCTCAAGGCGGACAAGGACAACCTTCTCGCCTCTTGCCTTCCAAGCCTCAGCGTCGTCAGCGGTGAAGACGATCTTGCCGCATGCAGCGCCGGGAGAAGCGCCAAGACCCTTACCGATCGGGGTAGCGGCCTTGAGTGCCTTTGCGTCAAACTGGGGATGAAGGAGGGTGTCGAGGTTTCTGGGCTCGATCATAAGAACAGCCTCTTCCTCGGTTCTCATACCCTCGTCAACGAGATCGCAGGCGATCTTGAGAGCAGCCTGAGCGGTTCTCTTGCCGTTACGGGTCTGAAGCATGAAGAGCTTGCCGTGCTCGACGGTGAACTCCATGTCCTGCATATCTCTGTAATGGTCTTCAAGAATCTTGCAGACCTTCTTGAACTCTGCGAACGCCTCGGGGAACTTCTGCTCCATCTCAGCGATCTTCATGGGAGTACGGACGCCTGCGACGACGTCCTCGCCCTGTGCGTTGGTGAGGAACTCACCGAACAGACCCTTAGCGCCGGTTGCGGGGTCGCGGGTGAACGCAACGCCGGTGCCGCAGTCATCGCCCATGTTGCCGAACGCCATGGACTGGACGTTAACGGCAGTACCCCACGAATAGGGGATATCGTTGTCGCGGCGATAGACGTTTGCGCGGGGGTTGTCCCACGAACGGAAAACAGCCTTGATAGCGCCCATGAGCTGCTCCTTGGGATCGGTCGGGAAATCGGTGCCGATCTTTGCCTTGTACTCAGCCTTGAACTGAGAAGCGAGCTCCTTGAGATCGTCAGCGGTAAGCTCGACGTCCTGGGTCACGCCCTTCTTCGCCTTCATAGCGTCGATGAGCTGCTCGAAATACTTCTTACCGACCTCCATAACGACGTCGGAATACATCTGAATGAATCTTCTGTAGCAGTCCCAAGCCCAACGGGGATTGCCGGACTTCTCTGCGATAGCCTCAACGACTTCCTCGTTAAGACCGAGGTTAAGAATAGTGTCCATCATGCCGGGCATGGAAGCGCGGGCGCCGGAACGGACGGAAACGAGGAGCGGATTCTCCTTATCGCCGAACTTCTTGCCGGTGATGCCTTCCATCTTGACGATGTACTCGTTGATCTCTGCCATGATCTCGGGATTGATCTCGCGGCCGTCCTCATAGTACTGGGTGCAGGCCTCGGTGGTGATGGTGAAGCCCTGAGGAACAGGAAGACCGATGTTTGTCATTTCAGCAAGGTTCGCGCCCTTACCGCCGAGAAGCTCTCTCATCTGAGCGTTGCCCTCGGAGAACAAATAAACGTACTTGTGAGCCATGATATACCTCCGTAAATAGTGTTTTTAGCTGCGAAGAAGATGCAGAAACCAAAGGCTGCATCTTCGCCTCATGTTATTATAGCAGACCGACAGGAAAAATACCATATATTTTTACAATAAAATAGCGATTTTTGCGACTTTTCTTTTGTACAGATTTGACTATACAATTATATATAGCGCAGGGAGAGCCTCCCTGCGCCGAAAAAGTGTCTGTAATTTAGATGTTCAGAACATAAAAGGCAAAAGAAAGCCCAACGCTGCAACAAAAATCAGCACGCCCGTAAATATTGCCCACAGTTGCCATGTATCTCCTTTAACAATGAGATTTACCGTTTTAAATCCCGAAAAAGTTGCGCCTACCGTTGCCAGAAAAACCAAAGCAACAATTAAAATAGAGGGATCCATATTTCGCACAGCCTCCTTTTACACTGTCCAAAGATATTCTTCAACCAACTGCTCATACGCAGCAGAGCGTTTTATGTCGGCAAGCCTCACCTATTAACCGGCATTAAATCACCGACTTTCCAAAATCAATTAGCAAAAATATATTTCATATCAATATCGTCATCTGACAAATTAATTTTATCAAATTATATTTCCAATGTCAATACAAAAGACAATTATTTTTTGTATTGTGCATTTAATATGCAATGTTTGTTGACACATCTTTATTTTTTGCGCAATCTGTGCTCAACAAACGGCACATCGCGACCGACAAACAGGATTTCATCACAAGCTGCGTTCTTCTCGATTTATAAAATCTTTGAAAAATCGCGTCGTCATATGCACAATGGCTTGTAATTTCACTCTTTTTCTGTCATAATATATTTTAAGATACCGCACGGGTATCAATAAGGAAAGGACAATAAGCTTTATGGATAAGAAATGTGCTGTTATTCTCGCCGCCGGCGAAGGCACGCGAATGAAGAGCAAAAAGCCGAAGGCTCTCGCCGAGGTTCTGTTCGCGCCGATGATCGACTGGGTCATAGGCGCCGTAAAAGAAAGTGGCATAGACGACATATGCGTTGTTAAAGGCTTCGGCGCGGAATATCTCGACGCGCACCTTGCAGGCAGCTGCGAGACCGTGCTCCAGAGCGAGAGACTCGGAACGGGTCACGCCGTTTTGCAGGCGGGAAACTTTATTGAAAACAACGGCGGCGATGTCCTCGTTTTAAATGGCGACGCTCCGTTCATCGACGCAAAAACAATATACGATGCACTCGCCCTGCACAAGAAAGAGGGCAACAGCGCCACAGTAATCTCCGCAGAGATAGACGATCCGACCGGCTATGGCAGGATAATCCGCTCGGCGGACGGTTCGGTTGAAAAGATAGTCGAACAGCGCGACGCGAACGCCGAAGAGGCGGCTGTAAGAGAAGTCAACTCCGGCGCGTTCTGGTTTGACGGCGAAGCTCTGATGCGCGCGCTCAACAGCCTCAACGCAAAGCGCGCGAGCGGAGAGAACACGAAGAAAGAGTTCTATCTCACCGACGCTCTCGAGGAGATAAAATCCTACGGCCTGCGCGCGGGCTCTTTCACGGCGCAGAGCGCGGACATAATCCTCGGCGCGAACGACAGGGTTCAGCTCAACGCTCTCAACGAGCTTGCCCGCCACCGCGAGCTTGAGAAGCATATGCGTGCGGGCGTGTCGATCCCCTGCACCGACGGCGTCATTATCTGCCCCGGCGCAAAAATCGGCAGGGACACCGTAATTCTCACCGGTTCTGTGATAAAAGGCGACAGCGTTATCGGCGAGGACTGCACGATAGGTCCCGACTCGCTCGTTGAAAACAGTACGATAGAAAACGGCGTTTCGTTCGTCCGCTCGGTCTGCTACTCATCGAAGATACTCGACGGCGCGGACATCGGTCCGTTCGTCCGCATCCGTCCCGGCAGCGTTATCGGCAGTTCCGTCCATGTTGGCAACTTCGTTGAAGTCAAGAACAGCACGATAGGCGCAGATACAAAGATATCCCACCTTTCGTATATCGGCGACTCCGATCTCGGCACGGGAATCAACATCGGCTGCGGCTGCGCGACGGCAAACTACTCCGGCAACAAGAAGAGCCGCACCACAATCAAGGACGGCGCATTTATCGGATGCCACACCTGCCTCGTGGCTCCCGTTGAGGTCGGCGAAAACGCATACACTGCGGCAGGCTCGACCGTGACCGAGAATGTCCCCGACAACTCGCTCGCAGTCGCCCGCTCCAGACAGACGGTCAAAAAGGGCTGGGTGAAGATAAAGCAGCCCTATAAGCATAAAGTTTAAAAGAAAGACGGTGAAATTGCCATGAAGAAAGGCAAGAAAGCGGCGATAATCATTATTGCCGTCATCGCGGCCGCGGCGATAGTTGTCGGCGGACTCGTCCTCGGAGGAGTCATCCCTGTCGGCAACAAGAGAACGGCATCTGCACAGGAGATAGCTGTTGACGACACCGCAATGACCGCATACAAGACTATCCCCCAGGTCTACAAAATCACGCTCAAATCGCTCTACGGCATGAGCGCCGACGATGTTGCAAAGTTCTATGAGAACAACTGCGAGGGCTGGAACGTTTACGCCCAGACAGTCTCAATAAAGAACCGCAGCGACACTGCGATAGTCATCTCCAACGCGAAGAGCGAAGCGAACGGAACGGACAACATCTGGGTCTGCTCGCGCACCAACGAGGCCAACTATGTGACCATCGCTCCTGGCGAAACCGGGACATTCACATTCAATGTCCTCGCCAAGGGCTACAACAGCCCCGACGCTGTCAAATCGGCTCTCAAGAAGCTCAACCCGAGCATCGTGTTTGCGGAGAACAAGTCCGCCGCGAACCAGTCGTTCGTAAAATTTGACATGGCAAACGCCGACAAATTCGCGATCGATATAAAGTTCTGATAAAGTCAAAATAACATACGGGCGCTCGGGTTTCCGGGCGTCCGTATAAAATGTAAGGGAAAAAGATATGAATTTTTTCAGACGCACTCCCCGCGCTGTCGGCGCACCCGAATTTTTGATAGTAGGGCTCGGCAACCCGGGCAAGGAATATGAATTTACCCGCCACAATGCTGGCTTTCTCTGCCTCGATCTCTTCGCGCAGGAGAACGATATAAAAATAAACCGCTTGAAGTTCAACGCACTCATCGGAGACGCGGAAATCGGCGGCAAGCGCTGCATTCTTGCAAAGCCTCAGACTTTCATGAACAACTCCGGCGAGGCGGTGCGCGACATAGCCTCGTTCTACAAGATTCCGCCCGAAAAGATAATCGTCATTTTTGACGACATCTCTCTCCCCTGCGGCAGGCTCAGAATACGCCGCAAAGGCACGGACGGCGGTCACAACGGAATAAAGAGCATAATATATCAGCTTCAGAGCGATCAGTTCCCGCGCATCAAGCTCGGCATCGGCGCGAAGCTCCACCCCGAGCAGCCGCTCGCCGACTGGGTGCTCTCGGTCATGAAGGGCGACGACCTCGAAAATCTGCGCTCCGCCTGCCTCAAGGCATGCGACGCGATTCCCCTGCTCGTAAACGGAGAGACCGAAAAGGCAATGGGACTCTACAACGCCGCAAAATAACCGCGCGGCGACCGAGTCCCATTAAAAAGTCAGATCTTGAAGTTTTTCATCGAGGACACATCGTCCATTATGCCGCTGACTGTCTTCATAGCCTTTGCGGCGCTCTTCTTGACATTCTTCTTCGCCTTTTTGAGCGAATTGTTCGAGCCCATCATCATCGCACCCGACACTGCGGCCGCCGCGCCGCCGACTGCGAGGGCGACCATGACATTTTTGGCAGTCGATCCGGACTGAGCCATCTTCATAAAAGAACACACCCCTTTTTATTTTTCAGAACGCTTCGGGCGTTCCCTTTATATTTTGAGCAGGGAGCGCGCCGGGATTCAAGACAAAATTTGTTTTGTCAAAACGCACGAAACAGGAGGACAAAAATGCAGCTGAACATAGTTCTCGTTGAACCGGAAATACCGCAGAACACCGGCAACATAGCGCGCACCTGCGCCGCGACCGGCTCGCGCCTGCACATAGTCAAGCCCATGGGATTCACCATTGACGACCGCAAGCTCAAAAGAGCCGGACTCGACTACTGGCATCTGCTCGACATAACATATTATGAAAACCTCGCGGACTTTTTTGAGAAGAACGCGGGCGGAAAATTTTTCTATTTTTCAACCAAGGCGGAGCACATTCATTCGGATGTAGTTTATCCCGACAACGCCTACATAGTCTTCGGCAAGGAGACAAAAGGACTGCCCGAGGAGCTTCTGCACGACAACCCGGACAGCTGCGTGAGAATACCTATGATAAACAATTCGGACGCCCGCAGCCTGAATCTCTCGAACTCCGTCGCCGTCGGCGTATACGAAGTTTTGCGCCAATGGGGATATCCCGAGCTGCTGACAAAAGGCAAACTGACAAAATTTGACTGGGACGAATAACGGCGAATAAACGGACGGGAAGCTCCCGCTTTGCGGCTATTATTGAATTTATAAACGGTGTGACTTTTCGGTCGCGCCGTTGTTTTTAAGTTGTGAGTTGTGGGGCGGTGCAAATTTGGGATTTGTCGTGAAATCTATCAGGCTCCCCTGTAGGGGAGATGGCTCGGCGTGAGCCGAGACTGAGGGGTTATTCCGCTTCGTTCAAAGTAATAAGTAAAAGTGAAAAACGAAGAAGTGTGCGGTAGGGGCAGATATCATCTGCCGACGAAACTTGCAAAAATACTTGGCACACGCTCCCAGACGTTGTAGGGTGCGGCGACCTCGACGCACCGATGCCGCGACAACGGCACGAAATAGAATTGTAAAATCCATTTCCTACCTTCGCTACGCACTATAATCAAATGATATATACTTCCCGCGTTTCGGCACTGTTTATCATGTGTTCGAGTGGCTGTTTGTCCGATTCGCGCCGATAGCTTTTGTCGGTTCGCTCGTCGGAGCTTTTATGACGCGAAAGAAATGATTTGTTTGATTTGCCCTCTGTCGATTGGCAGGGGGATTTTTTCGCGTTGAAAATGCGGCGGGATGTGGTATAATCAAAGCGGGAAATCAGTAAAATTTTTAATATATATGAGAAAGAGGTATGAAAAATGAAAGTGCTCATTATCAACGGCAGCCCGAGGATAAACGGCAACACTTCGCTCGCTATAAAAGAAATGGAAAAGATTTTTGAGGCGCAGGGCGTTGATACCGAGACGGTACAGGTCGGCAACAAAGATGTCAGAGGCTGCATCGCCTGCAGACGGTGCGGTGAGCTCGGAAAATGCGTCTTCGACGATATTGTCAATGAGCTTGCGCCAAAGTTCCGCGAGGCGGACGGTCTTGTTGTGGCAAGCCCCGTCTATTATGCCTCCGCAAATGCGACGCTGATAGCCGTCCTCGACAGGCTTTTTTACAGCACGCCTTTTGACAAGACCATGAAGGTCGGCGCGAGCGTGGTATGCGCAAGGCGCGGCGGATGTTCCGCGACATTCGACGAGCTGAACAAGTATTTCACCATATCCAATATGCCGATAGCGTCGAGCCAGTATTGGAACTCGATCCACGGGCGCGAAAAGGGCGAAGCCGACATGGACGAGGAGGGAAAGCAGACCATGCGCACGCTCGCGCGGAACATGACTTTTCTTATGAAGAGCATCGCTCTGGGCAAAGAAAAATTCGGGCTCCCGGAGACGGAAGAACACGCATGGACGCATTTTATCAGATAAAATTCCGATGAGGCTCCCCACTTCGGGGAGCCTCTATTCTTATGCGCGGACACACAGCCGCGGCTCCCCTGCGGACAGAAATCTGTCACCTTCGGCATATCCGCGCTTGTTTTGGATTTCGTGGGGAACGACCCCCATAGCATAATATGCCGAAAGGGTGAAAACGGACAGCCGCAAAATAAAAACAGCCGCCGTATTCAGCGTGAAAAACCGAATCGGCGGCTGTTAAATTTATATATCAGAGTGTGTCAAAAAATCCCTTGGCGAGCACATAAGCCTGCTTGCCGTCGTGCGACATATATGTCGAGTGCCCCGCGCCCTTGATTATCGCGATGCGGCTGTTGGGGATCTTTCTGTACATATACGCCGTATCGGAGAGCCACATAATATCATGCTCGCCCGCGACAATATAGGTCGGCGCAGTTATCTCGCCGAGCATTTCGGCAGTGATATCCGGCAGGGTGAGCATCATGTCATTGAGCTTATCGTGGTGGAACATATTGTTGAATTTCACGCCGATGATAAAATATGGCTTCATCGTCTTGGGGCTCGTATTCGCGCCGCAGGATATTATCGCGCCGGGGATATCCGGGTATCTCGCGGCGAGCGTCAGCGCGATGATGCCGCCGTCGCTGTGTCCCATGATATACGGCTTTCTGAGCTTCATCGCGGCGATGAACTGCGCGGTGTCGTCCGCCATGGATTCGTAGTCTATCGTGCCCGGGTCGCTGCTCTGTCCGTGGCAGCGGCTCTCAATCACATAGACTGTGTAGTCGTTGGCGAGATAGCTTGCCGCCTCGGCGAGCGACTTCGCGCTGCCGCCGTTTCCGTGGATCAATACAAGCGGCTGCTCGCCGCTGCCGTAAACGACATAGTGCATCCTGACATTTTTGAGCTGAACAAAATCGTCGCGCACCGGCTCCTGCGGCGCGGGAAGCGACGAGGTGTCGAGCGTGATAAGATTATATTTTTTTGAGTCGATGCGGTTCTTTATTCTGTATGTGCCGAACCCGGCGGCGACCGCCAGCGCTATGCATCCGACGGTTATCGCGGCGATTTTAAGACCCTTTTTCGATGATTTTTTCATTTCTTTTTCTCCTGCCTGCGGCGTTTTCTGTATGCTATTTCGCGGGATATCTCCTGACCGAGAACATAGAATCTGGTGCTCTTGAATTTATCTTCGGCGCGTTCTATTTTGCGCTGCTGCGGCGTGATATTGCGCAGGGTCACTTCATGCATATTGCCGTCGTCGAGCACGAACGCCTGAGTTAAACATATGCCGCCTTTGCCGAGCAGCTGAGCGCGGACATAGCAGCCGATGTTCTGCGACGCGGCAATGAGATCGATTTTTTCGCCCTCAGCGATTATTTTGCCGTTTGATATCCACTGCACGCGGTTATAATTTTTGCCCTCGATGCTTATGCTCTGCTCATCTTCATTCGCGGTTATGCGCGTGACGGTCGGATATTCGCCCTCGCCGACAAAATCTTTACCGAGCTCATATACAGCGCGCCTGCCGACAGAGAAAAATGTGCCGTTCTCCATGCCGCGGCGGACGGTCTGCTCCGTCCTGTCCGGCAGAACAAAATCCATGAAGCTCGTGTCGATATCGGAGAGCACATGGGCGTCGCTGTTCGCGAAGCCCCAGACATTTCTGCCGCTCGGTATGACCGCCGAAAGCAGTTCGTCCCAGAGTATGCGGTCGGCGCAGGTCACGGTGTCGATGCGGTTGAACGCCTCGATGCCGAGGCACGACGGATATTTTTTTAATATATCGGCGAACAGCTCGACATTCTTTTTTTCGTGCGCGTGATTCACATCGACATAGGATTCAAGCCAGTCGCCGGGGTGGTTTATGACGGAAAGCCCGCCGCTCCCGGCGACGCCCTTGACCGGCCCTTCAAAGTCGTTTTCGTGCCCGACGAGCCCCTGACCGTATTCGGTGAAAAAGCCGTTGACATGGGCTTTTGTGAACACGGCGGTGTTTATCTCGATTCCGTATCTTAAATCGGTCATGCCGCGCCCGCGGTTTTTGTATGTGCCGTCGAGTATCGCGCCGTACTCCTCGTCGCTGAGCCATGTCGGCTTTTTTATAATGGAGCTGACTGAGAGCACGGGGATGCGGCGGGGCTTCTGATTCCAGCCGTGGTTCACGACTCCATGGTCCGTCATGGCGAGAATGTCAAAGCCCGCGTCGTAATATGCCTTTATCATGTCCGAAAAATCGACCTGCGCGTCGCTCGCGGTCGAGTGCGTGTGCAGATTGGTTTTGTAATGATGCCAGCTGTCCCAGTCAACGCCGGCATAGGGGTTTATTATCTTGAATTTTCTCAAAGTGAGCACCTCTTGAAAACAAATTTATCCGCTCTTATATTACAGAAATTTAATCTTTTTGTCAACGCACACTATTGCTTATATCGGCGGCGGAGGTTATAATAATATCAACGAGAAATCGGGAGGAGATACGAATGAAAGCTTTTATGGACAAGGATTTTCTGCTTGAGAGCGACACCGCGCGCGAGCTTTTCGCCGCGGCTAACGAGATGCCGATATTCGACTGGCACTGTCACCTGTCGCCCAAGGAAATATATGAAAACCGTGCGCCCGAGGATATAGCATGGCTCTGGCTCGCGGGCGATCACTACAAGTGGCGCGCGATGCGCTCCTGCGGCGTCCCGGAAAAATACATCACGGGCGACGCCTCTCCGCGCGAAAAATTCATGGCGTGGGCGAAGATAATGCCGTATCTTCTCGGCAACCCGCTCTATCACTGGACTCACCTCGAGCTTCAGAGATATTTTGACATATATGAGCCGCTGAGCGAAAAGACGGCGGAGGATATCTGGAACCGCGCGAACGCGCTGCTGGCGACGGAGGAATACCGCTGCCGCGGCCTGATCGAGAAATTCGGCGTGAAGGTCATCTGCACCACCGACGACCCGGTGGACGATCTGGAGCATCACACCCTGATCGAGCAGGACGCCACCTGCAATTTCAAGGTCTATCCGGCGTGGCGCCCGGACAAGGTGCTCAACATCGAGCGCGGCGGCTTTGTGGATTACATGAACCGCCTGTCCCGCGTTTCCGGCATCCACTGCCTGAATCTGGAAAGCATGATGCAGGCGCTGGAAGCCCGTCTGGATTTCTTCCACGCGCACGGCGCGCGCCTGTCCGATCACGCGCTGGATACCGTGCCCTACGGCGTGCCGAGCACGCACATCGCGGGCGAGGCCTTCCGCAAGGCCATGAGCGGCGCGCCGCTGACCGAGGCGGAAATCGCTTCCTACAAGACCTATGTGCTCGTCGAGCTGGCGCGCATGTACAAGGCGCGCGGCTGGGCGCAGCAGTATCACATCGGCGCGATGCGCAACAACAACCCGCGCATGTTTGAGAAGTACGGCGCGGACGTGGGCTTTGACTCCATCGACGATACCTGCATCGCGGAGAACCTCTCCAAGCTGCTGGCCGAGGAGGAGCGCGCCGGAAACCTGCCCAAGACCATCCTCTACTGCCTCAACCCGAAGGATAACTACGTCATCGGCACCATGCTGGGCAACTTCCAGGGCGACGGCATTCCGGGCAAGATTCAGTTCGGCTCCGGCTGGTGGTTCTGC
>ERZ827528.3695-NODE-3695-length-12180-cov-3.024990_pt1 | contig 12180 bp, 5 predicted proteins | sample MGYA00519768_ERZ827528 | MGnify/ENA primary metagenome ERZ827528 (study PRJEB31778, sample SAMEA3449343) | human gut metagenome | biome: human gut; feature: human-associated habitat; material: faeces | place: United Kingdom | collected 2010/2012 ...
AAGGACGGCTTCATCCAGCAGGTGGACAGCCCCCAGAACCTGTACGACTATCCCGCCAACGTCCGCGCGGCGGTAGCCTACGCTCCCGTCGTTAAACAGGCGCAGATGCTGGCCGTATTCCGTCGCCCACTTCGCGCCGAAGGGGCCGTCCGTTTCCGCGCTCTGGCTGTTGTAGGTGCGGATGATCTCCAGCGCGCTTCCGCCCAGGTCGGCCAGGCGCAGATCCTGCGTTTGCAGGAAGAAGTTGCCCGTGTTGAAGTTCAGCGGCTCAAAGCCCAGCGAGCAGAAGCGGTGCGGCCCCAGCAGGCTCTGATCCAGCGCGAACTCGTGACTGGGCGGGTTCGGCTCGGCGGAGAAGGTATAATTCCCGCCGTAGAGGTCGTTGAGGTATTCGGATTGGGTGAAATCCTCCACATTGTGCGCTACGCCCTCGACGCGCTCTTCCCTGGGAATGTAAACGGACTTGGCCTTCACGCGGGCGCTTGTGCGGGTCAGCTCGGAGGCAAGCCCATCCTGCGGATCGTCGTATACCCGGCGAGCGGCCACATGATACACCGCGCCGCTGACGTAATCGTAGTCCTCATAGCGCGTGCTCCGCGTGGTGGCGATTCGCTTTCCGTCGCGATAAATATCAAAGTAGATTTCGTTGGCCAGCGACGGGTCGTCCCGATTGGCGTCCGACCAGGTAATCACGTAACGGCGGAGCTTCTCGTTTTCATAATAGTCGCCGTAATCTGCCGCCTGCACGTTGGCGGGCGCTTTGATCAGGCTGGTGGAGATCGCCTTGCCGGCAGCCGTCACGCCTTCCAGATGCAGGGCGCGAAGCGTTACGCCCTCGGGCAGCATGGCGCGCACATAGAGCGTGCGCGCTGCTTGCGGAAGGAAAGCATAATCATTCAGTTCAAAGTCCGTCCATGTCTTTCCGTCATACGAATAGGCGTACAGGCCGGAGGTGACGACCTTACCGGAATCATCCTGACAGAGGGTTTCCAGACGGATGGCGTAGGCGTCCCCATTCAGGGTCAGCCTGCCGCTCTCGTAGACGCCCTTTGCTCCCGGCGCTGTGCGCAGAAGCAGGGAGGTCTTCGCGCCGCTGCCGTACAGACGTCCAGAGGCATCCAGCCCCAGCGCCGTGACGGTATGCACGCTTCCGTCCTCGCAGGGCAGGAGGTTCGCGGTAAAGGTATTGCTGTTCCACGCACCGTCCATGTACAGCCTGCGGGTGGTCAGCTCCGCCGGACAATCCGTCTCGATGGCAGGCATCGCCTCGGTGAACTCACTGCCGCCGGTGAGATGGAAGGAGGTAACTGGGCGCAGCAGCTGCACCTTGAAGCGCACGGGGTTCATCTCATAGACGCCGGTTACGTCCAGGCCCTGAAGGATGGTTCCCGCGCCGGAGAGGTTTGCGCGAATCTGAACGCTGCGCTGGGGCACGTCAAACCAGGCGTCGCGACCGTCCCGGATCGCATGCCAGGACGCGCCGCCGTCGATGCTGTATTCATAGGTTACGGAGCCCTGCGCCAGGGTATGGAGGCGAATGGCCTGCACGCTCTGCGCGGCAGAGAACGCCACGGAGGTTAGCTGGCCGGAATCGCCCGCGCATACCGCGCCCATGGGCGTAAGCTCCACGCCGCTGTGGCTGGCGACCTTGCTTTCGTCCTTCCAGATATCGCTGAGGATCAGCAGCGACGCCATGCCCCTGGCATAGTGCAGCACATCGCCGCCGTCCCTGGAAATGACGGAGAGGGAATGGGTCGAGCCCTCGGGATAAAGAATGGGATACAGATCAAACTTCTGGCTGGAAGCGCTGCCGGCGGACTGCCCGTCAAAGATCACGCGGCTGTCCGACTCGCTGCCGGCATACTCGCGGGTGTACGCGGCCTGCGTGTGGGCCGTGGTGATGATCTCGCCCTGAGCGGGCGCGGTGACGGTCACGTCCGCGACCACGGGCTGCGCGGAATGATCCGCCTTGATGAACACGCCGCGGGCGGTGCTCTCATGGCCTGCCTGATCGTGAGCGACGAGCGCGATTTCGATGGTTTCCCCGTCCGCAAACTCGCCGGTATCCAGCACGCCCAGCTGCTCGGCGGTCTTCTCCGCGGTATCCGTCCAGACCGTTATGACCTTGCCGGAGGAGCCGGTGGCGGTCAGCGTCCAATCCAGCAGGGAAATGTCTGTAACATTGCCCCAGATATCCAGCACGCCCGTGACCACCGTACCGTCCGGCGGGGTGAGCAGCTCCACCTGGGGCGGGGTGACGTCCACATAGAACTTGTGCTCCCAGGAGGCGCTGTTGCCCAACGCGTCCGTCAGATGCAGGGTGATCGTGTGCTCGCCGTCCGCCAGCGCGGTGATGTCGATCTCCTTGCTGCCGGTTTCCGCGACCTCAAGGGGCACGAATTCACCGCCGTCGATGGCATAGTCCATCTGCGCGAGGCCGCTATAAGCATCCGCCGCGCCCTCCCAACTGAGGGTTACGCTTTCCGTGTCCACCCAGCCCACGGGGTCAATCGAGGAAGCAAGAAGCGTGGGCGCGCCGCGGTCGATCCTCACGGTGGCGGTTCCTGCCGCGCCTTCATTGCCCGCGACGTCCACGCCGCGCACGGCGTAGGTATGCTCGCCGTCTGTAAGAGCGGAAATGTCCAGCGGAAAGCCCGCGCAGGTCTTATCCGCGAGATTCGTCGTGAGATACGCCCCGCCGTCTATGGCATATTCCACCCGCAGCAGATCGTTGATATCCGAAATGCCTGTCCATGTGAGGCTGGCGCTGTCGTCCTTTGTCCATTCGTCCGGCAAAATGGACACGTCGGGCGCGGTGGGCGGCGTTTTGTCCACATACAGCTGTACGCCCTTGGGCGCGCCGTAGTTGCCCGCGCTGTCCGTGCCGCGCACATACACGGCATGGGAGCCGTCCGCGAAAGCGGAGGTGTCCAGCGTGAAGGAGCCGTTGGCGGTATTGTAGGCGGTGTTTTGCCACGCCCAGGCCGCCGCGTCCGTTTCGGCTGGATTGACAACGTATTGCACATGGCCCGTGCCCAGTGTGGAGGCGTTTCCCGGCTGATCCGTGATACCCGCCCAGGTGATGGTATGCGTCCCGGTACTCGACCAGTCAGCAGGGCTGACGCTGACCGTGGCGGGCTGGCTGGGCGGCGTGGTATCCGGCAGGAGAGCCGATACCGTGGCGGCGGTAGCGCTGCCGGCCGTCTGGCCATACGCGTTGGTGGGCATGACCCTGAAATAATAATTCAGGTCGCTCTGACCGAGCCGCGGAATATTGGGCAGCTCCTGACCGGCGCCGTCCCAATGCAGGGCATACTTGCCCGCGGCGATCTCCTCGTCGGTGGGCCAGAGATTTTTCCCTTTGGTGGTGAAGCTGGTGGTATTGCCCACAAACTGATATTCATACTTTTGTCCGTTGTAGATGCCGATGGTATACCCGCTTGCCCCGCTCACCTTGTTCCAGCTCAGGTCTACCCAGCCGCTTTCGCTGTTGGTTCCATAGCCATGGGGTGTGGCTGTCAGGGTGGGTGTGCCAATGCCGGTCACATAGGTGGCAGAGAAATTCATGCGTTCGTTGCGGGGCAGCACATCCGAAGAACAGATGCGCGCCCATGCGCTGCCAGATGTTACGGCAATGCCATAGTTTTGTTTTTGATCCGCCGCGTTAAACCACGCAGAAAAGAGCCTGGTCACATCCACGCTGTTCCAGCCGGTGTGAAGGGAAACGTCTATGCTGATTTCACTGGAGAGCGAGGGGCGGCTGTTATAGGTCACGGTGGATGTATTCCAGCTGCCCGTTACCAGAGAAATTTTGAATTGTCCATTGCCGCCTACCTCATGAACATAGACGTTCCACATGGCGCTTTCAATGAGCAGATCCGTTCCCGTGGGGAATTCGGAGACGTTCCCATCGCTGCCCGCAAAGCCGGTAAGCGACGGAATGATTAAGGCGATGTTGTCGCTGCCGTTGTTGCCGGCATAGAGGTTAGTGCCCTCCAGATTGTGGTTTCGCTGGGGGCTTCCCCGATCTACCGTATGATCATAATGCTTGCCCGGGTTGGCGCTGGACACATACACGTCGCCGATACCGGTGGCCAAGTCATTGAAGTAGCTGCCGGTTGGGTCGATGGTCACGGGATACGAGGCAGTCTGCATCCAGGCGTCGTTGGGCGCATAGGTTACGGTATAGCTTCCGCCGCCGCCTTCCAGAGACACGGAAATATCCGTGCTGTAATTCCCCGCCGCGTCGGTCATATGCGGCGCTTCGAGCTTGGCCAGCGCCTGACCATCCTCGTTGTAGAGAAGGATTTCCTGGCCGGACTGGCGCGCGGTCAATCCCTGGGTGGACAGACGATAGGCGTACACATGGTTGCCGGTGTACTGGCGGACGATGACGTCCTCCTTCACGCCGGTGGTCAGGGCGGATAGACGTACATCCGTCACCGCGTCAAACAGGCCGGGATACACAACGGCGCTGACGCCGCCTGACGCGGAACGCGCCCTTCCGCCGATGCGCTGGCCGGTGATGCTGGAAGGACGGCTGTCCTCGGCGTATGCGGATGAGAAAAGCAGGCGCAGCAGAGCGACGCTTATACCCAGTTCTTCCGCGTCATCCGATGCTTCCGGTTCGGGCACAGGCTCCGGTTCTTGAACGGGTTCCGGATCGGGTTCAGGTTCCTGCGTGGGAGGCGCGGTGGGCGCCTCGGTGGGGTTGGCTGTTGGCTCGGCGGTTGGAGCGGCCGTTGGCTCGGCGGTCGGCGCAGCCGTAGGTTCAGCCGTTGGCTCGGTTGTTGGTTCGGCTGTTGGCTCAGCTGTCGGTTCGACGGTCGGCCCAGCCGTTGGCTCAGTTGTTACCTCTGTTGTCGGTTTGGTTGTTGGCTCAGTCGTTGGCTCGGCAGTCGGCTCCACTGTCGGCTGAGTCGTTTCCTCCGGCGTGGGCGTTGCGTTGGGGTCGGAGGATGCGGTAGGTTCAAGACTTGGAGTGGGCGCAGGCGTATCTGTGGGCCGTTCTACAGGCGTATATCCATCTGTCCGGGGAAGAACATTTCCTTCATAAGAACGAACCTCGTCCTGGGATTCAGCGTCCCGGACGGCTTGCAGGCGCTCCTGCTCGCTCAGGTTTTCCAGATGCCTAATCGAAACAAAGCCGTCAACAAGGCCAAGCGGCGTGTCAAATACGATTTTCGCGCGGCGCTCACTGGGCACAGAGCAAACGTATACCACAGCGCCTCGATTCAAGTTCCCCAACGCATCGCCGCTTGTAGCGGAAGCATATACGTCAGCTCGGGCCATTGTTTTGGCATAGCCGACGGTCAGGCGGATCTCCGGAGTTGCTTCGACAGCCGGTGTTTCGGACAGCTCGGGCGAGCCGCTGGGATCAGGAGAATCCGTCAGGGCTGGAGATTCGCTGGGCAACGGCGATTCACTTAGTAGCGGAGATTCGGAGGGCACGGGCGATTCGCTGGGTTCGGGCGATTCCGATGGTTCGGGCGATTCGCTGGGCTGCGGATAATAGTCGTCCAGCATCAGCGGCGCAAACGAAAAGCTGGTCCCTGCTAAAGATACAGAGGCCAGCTTTTGATTGGCATAATATGTGCCCTGAATCTGGGCGTCTACAACGCCTTCGGCATTGCGCAGATAATCCCCTTGATCTTTCATGGAAGAGGGCGCGCTCTCCAATGGCAGCAGTTTCCCTGTAAGCGTATCCGCGGTCAGCGTGACCGTGTGCCTGCGCAGACCATCTGCAGCGCCGGCATGCGCGTCCGCGGCAAGTGCGGCGGGGGTGTTCACCGCCAGCATAAGCGCGAGGATCAGGGAAACGATACGCTTCAGGTTCATGCTGTACTCCTCCTGAAATCTGTCAGTATTGATAAACATTAAAATAAAGAGACAAAATAAAGGGATAACTACCCAATCAAATAAGCGATAAAGAGCACAAATAAAGCATGAAATAATTCCTATTTACACTATATTCAATTTGTATTAACTTGTCAATGGAAATTTGAAATTAATTTCCGTGCCGCGTGGGCAAACGGGGCGGCTATATGCTTTTCGCAGAGCAATACGCAAGACTTCAGGAATTTTGCTCGAATTGTTTTACGATTTAGAACAAGAGGTGCGGTAATGGTGTCATCAACAATCGGAATAAGCGATAAAAATAGACTCCGCAAGAGAACCTTAATCCTCTCGGAAGCCATTGAATCTTGGTTGCCGCATGCCGCCCGCGCTGGTTCGTTCCATATAGGTGATGATACAGATGGGCGGATTTTTATACCAAACGGCGCCTTCATTTCCCGAAGGTAGCATGTCGAAAGGGCAGCTTGGTGTTGTTGGAAAGCGGCATGCCACATTCCTCGATACGCCCAGCGTGACGTGCCCCATATAGCGCAAAGGAGCATCCATGGAGCCGAGCACCAGACTGGTGATCTGTTCGCCCTTGGCGATGTACCCGCAGGCCAGAAAGTCTTCGTCCACAAGTTTCTTCACCTTCACCCAGTCGCGGGAGCGCTTGCCCATGCGATAGGGGCTGTCCTTTTTCTTTTGTACGATTCCCTCAAGGCCCTGCTCGGTCGTTTGATCAAACAGGGCCTTTGCGTTGCCTGCGATGGTTCTGGATACCGCCAGCCGCCCGCGATCAAAAGCCGTCTCCCGCAGGATAGCCTTGCGGTCGATCAATGGCCGGTTCGTCAAATCCTCGCCGTCACGATACAGGATGTCAAAGGCGACAAAGTTAGCGGGCGTCTGCGCCGATTTCAAGCGGATGCGCACAGTGCCGGTCATCATACTGCGCGCCTGCAGAGCTTCAAAATCCGGCTTGCCGTTCGTGTCCGCGATGATGAGTTCGCCATCCAGGATGCACGTTCCAGCGACTGCCTCATGCAAGCCCGCAAGCTCTGGAAAACTGGGCAGCAGCCGCAGGTTCCGCTTGTTGCGCAGGTCAGTTTCGCCGGGGCGCAGGTAGGCGACGCAGCGGATGCCGTCCAGCTTCAGTTCATTCAGCCATTCGTCCGATTCAATGGGTTCATGGCGCTCGGTCAGCAGCATGGGGCGGACGCTCCGGTCTTCAAAGAGCTCCATCAATGCACACCCGCCAGCTGAGGCTGCTGCTGGGCGAGGCTCCGCTCCAGTGCCTCCATGAGGTTGATCACATTGCCCTGCGGCTCGGCGGCGGCGATGATCTCCTGGCCCTCGATCTTGCGCTGGATGGCGGAGACGAGCTTCTCTTCGTACTCGTCGCGGTACTTCTCCGGCGCGTAGGGCTGAATCATGGCGTGGACGAGCATGCGCCCCATCCGCATTTCTGCGTCTGAGACCTCGCCCTGTCGGGGCTGCACGGGCAGGCGCTTGATCTGATCCCGATAGAACAGCGTCTGCATGCGGATGCCCTCCGGCTCCGGAATCAGCGCCAGCATGGTCTGCTTGCTCCAGAGCACGCATTGGCCGATGCCGATTACGCCCTCATCCAGCATCGACCGGCGCAGCAGTTCGTAAGCCTTGTCGCTGCCATCCGGCGCGCAGAGATAGGACTTGTCGAAGTAGACGGATGGAATGGATTCGGGCGGGGCAAAGTGCAGGATGCGGATGGTCCTGTCGCGTTCGGTCTTGATTCGCTCCAGCTCGTCGTCCGTGAGTATGACATATTGGCCTTTGGCATACTCGTAGCCCTTGACGATCTGGTCGGCCTGCACCTCCGCGCCGGTGTCCTCACGCACCTTCTTCTGACGGACGCGCACGCCGTCCCGAGTGAGTTTGGTTGAAGCCGACACCCTTTTCCTGAACGGCGGTGTAGAGGGACACCGGAATATGCACCATTCCAAAGCTGATGGCCGCTTTTCTCGCTGCTGCGGGCATAAAAAATACCTCATTTCGGAATTAGCTTGTCCGAAATGAAGTGGTTTTATGGAAGCAGAAGCTGCCATCTATCCGTTTGGAAGCACAACCTTCTCGACGTTCCAGCCTCCATTTTCGATTTTCATCACCGCGAAGGAAATTTCTTGGTCGAACCGCCGCTTGCCACCGCTGCCGGGATTGAGCTTCGTTCAACCCTTTTCCTATGATGATCCGCCTCAAGACGTTCGCACTGTCAAAACGCAAGGAATTTATCAGATCATCGGCGAGCGTTACGGTCCATATCTTTTTAGCCATATTTGCTTCCATTTATTCATCTTCCAAACAGTAAGCAAATGCATCATAGTATTGATGAGTTAAACACAAAAAGGTGGCGTCTCCGTAGAGACTCCACCGAGTTGCCTTATCTTTTTGAAATACGGAAGAATTGCCTGCAAAGCTCGGCTGATTCCTTTTCTCTTTGCATTATTTCTGATTCAAATGCTTTACTCCCCTCCGTTTGAATGATCCTTTTGATTGTTAACGCCTCTTTTCTCAAAGCCATACGCTTATCACTTCACACTACTATTTTAGCCCATTAGCTCCAGGTTCGATAGCAGACAATTTCCGCGGAGGGCAACAGCTTATCAGCCATGAATCTTCACGGATTTTACGGAACATTTCTTCTTAAAAAAAGCAATTCCGTAAGACCATACTTCATTCGCTCCATCATCAATCAGCGGTTCAGCATATTCCCGTTCGAGAATTTGCTTCAACGCCGCATCACATTGCGCCTCCATGTCGTTCCTGCTCTTGGCTCGTTTGGTTTCAATGATCATCCCAAGCTCTCCAGTGGCATTCTCGATCTGGATGTCACTTCTTCCCATGCCCGCCTCACGGTTGGAGAGGATCGTCCAGTCGCTTTTTCCCTTCAATAGTCCCAGCAGAAAGCCGTGATAGAAGCCCTCATAGCTATCATAATAGCTGATCGTCCCACGAAGCTGCTCATTCAGCATCGTTTCCACCTGTTCCGCGTCCCCACTTTCCAGTGCGCGACACAGCTTTTCCATACTGTTCTTCTGTGTGACAACTTTCTCCGCGAACCACTTCTGGATCTTCTCGATAAAGATTTCCCTCACTTCGCGGTTGGGGATGACGAGGCTGGTGTAGTCATCCTCATCCTCGGGCGCGTTCTTGTCCACCGTCAGGTATCCCGTCAGGAACAGCACACTCCATAGATTGTCGATGCTCTCTGTCAATTCACCATAGGTCAGCGTCTCCACGATCTTTTTGCGAATCGTCTTTCCCGCCACAAGCTGCTCGATCTCGCCACGCGTCGTCGCGTCCGCCATGTCGATAAACTGCTTCACCAGCGCGTTGGACGAGGTGTTATTCCAGTAGGGCTTTGGTCTGGCCTTTGGATTATCCAGCAGCTTGTCGCAGTGATTGACTACATCCCACGGGCAATAGACGTCCGCATTGCCGAAGTGATAGCCGTCGTACCACGCCCGCATGTCCTCCAAGGCATACTCCATGCCATAGTCGGCCAGCAGCTTCTTTACATCCGCTTCCGTAAAGCCGAAATATTCGTCATAGCGCGTATCCGTGATGGTATCCACCTTGAGGTTGTTGATCCCCGTGAAGATGCTCTCCTTCGAGATGCGCAGGCAGCCTGTCACCACCGCGAAGAACAAATCCGGGTTGGTTTTGAACGCTTCGCCGAAGAAGCCCCGCAGGAAGGCTACCATCTGGTCGTAGTACCCATTGATGTGAGCCTTGTCCAGCGGAACGTCGTATTCATCGATCAGCAAAATCACCTGCTCGCCGTAGTGCGCGTGGAGCATCCGCATTAAGGTTACGAGGGCATCTTGCAGTTCATCTTCCTCGGGTTGCCGAGCCATAAGGTTACGGAAGATCTTCCGATCATCTTCTTTGACATCAGGTGCTTTCTCAAGATAATCCAGTCGCTTGCATTCAGTGGAGATCAGCGTGACCAATCGCGCAATGGCTTCCTCATACGTCAACCCTTCCACGCCCTTGAGCGAAAGGAAAACGACGGGATGCCTCGCCTGATATTCCTCGCAAAGCTGCTTCTCCTCGCTAATCGCAAGTCCATTGAAAAGTGACTTGTCCGAGCCGATCTCAAAGAAGCTCCAAAGCATGCTCATATTCAGCGTCTTGCCAAACCGGCGGGGACGGGTGAACAGGTTCACGTCGCCTCGGTTGGTCAGTACATCTTGGATGAGTAGCGTCTTATCCATATAATAGTATCCGAGTCGACGAATCTTCTCAAAGCTATCCAGACCGACCGGCAACATCTTTTTATCCATATGCGACCTCCTTTTCCCGCGGCGCATTGATTCTCAAAGCCATATGCTTATAACTCTCCACTTTCATTTTATCGCATTATCGGCTTGATAGCAAGCGATTCTCTTTCTCGGTACAAAATAAACAGGGCCCACAGTAGGATGTAGTTTATTCATTGGCCCCCATTTTATGTAAATTGTTGCATGCGCCAACACGGCAAACAATTATGTTTTTATCGCAAAATATTGCGCCATTTTTCCTGCTAATTTTGGTGGCGGCTGGTTTTTTGTCCCGCCACATTTTTTAGCACTGCTAACATTCTGCTAACGGCACCCCGGGATTTGCGGGGTATATTCAAGGGAAATGCGAACACCCACATTCGTTAGAAATCCAGTAAAATAAGGCATTCCAGGGCACTCGAAGGCACGCAAAGGCGAACAGTCTTTCGTCCTCCTAAGCGACAGGCCGTGGGTTCGAATCCCGCCGGGTGCGCCAAAAACACCGAAAAATCCCCGATTCCGAGCCCAAAGGCTACTAACAGCCCTCCACTCAGGAATCGGGGTTTTTCTATTTTGGAGTGTCAACGGAGCCGGTGCCCCTGCTCATATTTTCAAAGAGCTATTAGCAGATTTCTAATTTCTCGGTCTGATTTCTAACGCGCTTTTTCCTTCGTTAGAATTTCCGTGCAAATTATTTTGTGCGACGCTGCAAGCCGTTCTGAGAAGACATGACAGCCCGGCTTGTTTTTCACTGCCCTTGAGGGCTTTTTTCGGCAATTCGGGGATCGTTTTCGGGCGCGATTCCCGGTCCCCCGCATCCCCCTTTGAAGACGTCAATTAGATGGGATTAGCGTATTCAAAGATTCCCGTTTGCATTCCTAACATCGCTCAGAAATCCTTGCACCCGGTCTTCTCTCTCCTCTATGCAGGAAGGCATCCGAAGGACATTATAGTGGAAGAGAATCAGAAAACCTGCTATAATAGATGCCATGGAATCACACTGTATGACGAGGTGCATGTACATGAGTAGGAAACTGGTTGCGTACTTCTCCGCGAGTGGTCATACTGCCAAAGTGGCTGAGCATCTTGCTGAAGCGATTGGCGCGGATCTGTTTGAAATAATCCCCAGGGTTCGATACACGAAGAAGGATCTGGACTGGCAGGATCAGGCGTCCCGCAGCTCCGTTGAGATGCGTGATCCTTCCTGTCGGCCTGAAATGGAGATGCTCCGCGACAACATGGCAGACTATGACACGGTCTATCTGGGCTTCCCCATATGGTGGTATGTCGCGCCCAGGATCATCAATACCTTCCTTGAGAGCTATGATCTCACAGGAAAGACGGTCATACCGTTCGCGACCTCCGGTTCAAGCGGCATGGGAAGGACGAACGAAGCGCTCGCGCCGAGCTGCAAGGGAGCAAAGCTGGTCGACGGTATGCGCTTCCCGGCAAATGTCAGCGAGAAGGAGCTCGCCGGCTGGGCTGAATCGATTGACGTCTGATAAATAAAAGAGCGGGAATTCGGAAGAATTTTCCGCTCTTTGCCTATCCGAAAGTGATTTCCGGCACTATATATGCGAGATCTCAGGAAACACTGATTTGATATTCAGTGTTTCAATCAAAGGAAAACGTTTGAAAGGTATGGTGGCGGAATGCGGGAAGACAATGAACTTATACGATTTGTGGAGCCTGTCCTGAGGTTTTGTCTCGCGAGGGTAAGCTCACGCTCTGACGCGGAGGACCTCGCGGGGGAGATTATGCTTCATGCGCTTGAGGGTCTGCGGAAATATGAGGTCGGCTCGCTTGACGCGTGGGTCTGGAGGATAGCACGCAACAGATACGCGCGATTCTCGGACAAGCGGCGGCGGGAGAAAGAAATGTTCGCTCCCGGTCTCGACCCGGTGCTTCTGTCTGATAGTGAAGACGCCGCGGAACCTGCCTGCGAGACGGAAGACGAGGGGGCGGAAGAAGTTTTCCGTGCCTTACATACGCTTTCCTCCGGTTATCGTGATATTACCGTTGATTATTATCTCGGCGGTATGTCAGT